>Ga0116231_10001313_pt1 | contig 50392 bp, 57 predicted proteins | sample S1TSphgellanicum_2_FD_89695 | JGI IMG/M metagenome (GOLD analysis project Ga0116231, IMG submission 89695) | Host-associated microbial communities from peat moss isolated from Minnesota, USA - S1T2_Fd - Sphagnum magellanicum MG | ecosystem: Host-associated > Plants > Peat moss > Unclassified...
GTTGAAAGGAAATAAGCACACTCAAAATACAAGGAAAAATCGTGAAGAATTCTTTATATTTGAATGAAAGATATAAAAGGTGGAAATCACAAACAATTTCCAAATTCCATGGACCAAAGGATGCCAACCATGCTAACGGAATTGGGAAGTAAATTTCAAATGAAGCAATCAAAGTGCATGCATGAAAGGAGTTTGTAGTAGACCTATGTGGAGGGTGAAAATTACCTTGTGAAATTTATGTCTCAATGGAGGATGCATGGCACGTTATGCATAACATACCACATTATGGGAGGATGCATGGCACCTAATGCATAAGGTTCTGCATTATGGGAGAATATATGGTGCCTTATGCATGAGATTCCGCATTATGGGCAACCTTATGCATTAAGGTGGCCTCTCTCCTCACATGAATCACAGCTGTTTAAAAATTTACAGCATAAGAGAGGGGCTGTTTTGGAATTCTGGTCCACACTCTGGTCCCAAGTCCCACCTCAGGCCTTGTCCTCATTCCCGGAATGGCCCCATTCTCAATCCTGATTCCTTACTTTACACTAATATTTTCAAGTCAATCGCTTATTCGAGGTCTATATGTCCAGGTCTTGGAAAATGCCGGAATTTCAGGAAATTCTTATTATTGCTGCTGGAGTGAGAAATTATAAATAAATAAATAAATAAATATTCGACAAGGAGATGCCAGAATGCTACAGGTACTACAGTACCCAAGTCAATGAATAATTAGTTGTAGTGCTACACCTCTGCAACATTTTAATCATCACAAAAGTTGAACATTAGAGTTCTTAGTAAAGTCCCGCCATTAGGGGTCAAGAATGGCCAGTTTCGGCATAATAGGCCATCAAAAGTTAACTGGGAATGAAAATTTTACAAAGAGAAATAACTGAGACCCAAACTAGCTTTTCCATCAAATTTGGTAATAAACTGAGTTTCATCCTGTCTTTTCTTTTTCCTGAGCGCCTCCACTCCTGCTGCATATATTTTCACTGCTCCTACCTGTCCAACTACTATAATTACTCTCGAACCTTGTCCAGTTTAACCATTTCATACTGAGATTTAATCAAATTTCATTACTTTGCAGATACCACTGAAAGAGGGGATAGGGGGTGAAAGCAGGCCCAAAGACAGGGTGAAGACAGGGTGACTTTATGGATAGCTCTATTGTGAGATCATAAAGGAATCCGCAAAACAGTGTTTTAATTTCCATTGGGGATGGTGAATTTTCGCTTTTTTTAAACCTGAAAATTATGGTTTCAACACATACAAAGGATTTTTGTGAAAAATTTGTCCTAAGCCATCAGATTTTGAAAAAGAACTTGAAATTACCAGATTACTACAACAGGTTCCAGCAGGTAGCCAAAATATAAAAGAATTCTTGAGTTTTCCTACTTTCACATTAGGTTTATAGCCAAATTTGGCTAAATCTTCTTGTGGATGACTTCCAGTTTGGCTACATTACAAAAAAATGAAAAGAAAAACAAGGCTGCCTCAAAATGCAGCAAACAACTTCCTTCCACATGTGGTTACTAACATATCTCTTGATCATTTAGGAGCAAGAAAGTGAAGGAAAAAGGAAGCCATTGACAAATAAAAGAATTCGGTGTTTGTTTGTTGTTCTCTCATTAACCTAGTATGTACAACAAGCCAAAAGCTAAAGCTAAACAATTAACAACCCTGGTCATTCCTGTCGGCACTCAGTGTTGGAAAGTCCAACTCAAGGTATAATGAAATTCTTGGCTTTAAGAAAGAACACTAACCTTTTGTCCAATGTCAACAACACCTTCCTTCCATCTCTGGCTGATAATACACACACACACACACACACAAAGTTGAAACCCACAAGAACAAAGAGAGGGTCCCTCAATTGACCTGAATACCAACCAAAGGTCGAAAGCTAAGTGGGAAACAAAAGTGGATCAAAACCCTTGTACTCGTTAGAGTGATGGGTGAAGTACCCCAAAGCTGCAGTAAGCTGGTAGCTAATTGATTTTGAAATGTTTTGATTTTTTTGGCTTCCAAGTTCCTAGATCTCAAAGGCTTGAAAGACAATATCATGTGCATTCCGATGATTATGACAATGCTTTTTAAAACTAAAAACCAACCTTTTTTGGTGGTTTCCAATGGATTTAATCAATTAAGTGATAAGTTTGAACTGCCTTGCAAGCTTGCCAAACTAGAGTTCAATCCCTTTTCGAGAACACACAGAACCCCAACAATACTAACATGGTTTGATGGTATTACAAAAAGCATCTGTTTATGTAGGCAATCCAAGCTTATGTCCCCCTCCACACTTTAATGCTAATCTATTTTGATGTTAGTATGCTTTTCATCCAAATTTTTACTCCTTCATTCAAAAGCCATAGTCAGCTCTACTTTGGTGTGACCTTGAAGTCTGAAAAAGCCTTTGGGAAAAGCTCCCCCCCCCCCTTAAGAGCCATCTTCTTACACAGCCTTTGTTTTCCCCCCTTTGTTTTATGTTTTGGAAAAGCTCAACAAAGCCTGGTCATCTCCATATTTCCATAGGCAACCAAAGTAGAAGAGGATGGCAGAAAGTAGCAAACAGCCCAACTCCATCCACCACCTTAATTATTACCAACTGAAACAAGTGCCCTTATTTATTGCACAATGTTTTGGGTTTAAACAAAAAACCATACGAAATGATTCAATTGTGGCTAGGTTGAATGGTTAAGTAATTTGAATGCAAGATGAATTCATTTGTGATCTATATATTATTAAAACCTCGACTACGTTTAATCCCATGTGATCAAGTTGTGAGTCATATATTGTTTCATTTTGATGAATTTAAATTTCATTTTTGTTGATAAACATTAATCAAAATATTTTGGTTGTTTGTGGACACATGTTGCTAGATGATATCATTCTTTAAATGTTACTTAGTGTATATTTAATATAACAATGGAACATACAATGGGATAGAATGTGGGGGCAACTTTGAGACTAGTTTTTGGAATGGGACCATATCAATATTCTCAAAGAATAAAGATAGGGGGCGGGGTGGGCTTATAAACTATGATGAGGTGAACTAGTATGTTGACAAATTCAGATTCACGATGGCTAAAAGTCATCATGACCAAGTGGTAGCATCTCTAGAAGGATTTTCTTTTGATTTATTTTTCATCCCATTTATTTGGTTTTTACTTGTGACCAATTTTTAGACCACTACATAAATATGTAAAAGATGTGTGCTACATGTCCCAACCTTTTTCATTAGAAAAAACCAAGCCTAAGTCTCTAGTTGTCACCTACAAATTGTTGTGGTTCAAGTCAAAAGTTTATCCCAAATTCACGTTTAAGCATGTTGAATGGAAGTTCCTTTAGGCAAAGCCAATAAATTCATTTTTTTCTAAAACTCAAAAAAATGAAATAATTTTTCTCGCTCCATGCACATAGATATTAATGCATATGTTAGGTTAGAAGCTAGGACTCTAGGAAAATTATGGATTTTGATAATGAGTTAAAGAAACAACTAATGTGCCCTTCTAACCCTAAACCATTTTAATTTTTTTTGGTAACAAGGACCATATCAAACCTGATTCTTTATACCCCACTACATTAGTATTCCTCTTCTCCCAACACAACCCCACCACCATCCCCACCCCATTCTCCGGCCCCCTTGCCCCCTCCAAAAGGAAGAAAAATAATATCCTTTTTGAAAACGAAAAAGTACTTTCATGTGAGTCATACCTTACCTAAATGACAAGGGCAGCTTCGATCATAATTAATTGTTTTGGCAAGTGCCTAATAATTTGGTTTTGATCCCCAAAAAAAATTTTAAAAATTGAACAATTTCAAGGGAAAGTGCCTAACTTGTACAACATTCACTTCAAATAAACTTTTTGGTCAATTTCTTCTCAAAACATGGAAATTTCACAGAACTACAATATACGTGTGTGCCATGCATACCTTGCTAGAGTAATTGACCTACATTTTGTGCACTAACATGCTTCTCTAGACATTCATGGGGTTAGTTGTTTTAGCATGGCTAGTGGTGGTAAGGGGAGTTTCACTAAAAGCCTAAATTTGATGCCAAATAATCAAGCTTTTGGAGACAAGGGAAGTTAAATACTTACACCAAAGCAAGAAAAGTTCTTTCAACTTTGGAACAAGGATACTAAATATTTAGTCTGAAACGAAGAAAAAAAATGAAAAAATTGTTGTTGTTGCCCAAAAAAATATGATGCCAAGTTCCAACTTCCAACTTACAAAAGTCAAGACCCATGATGATGTTGTTGTGTAGTATGTGTGACAAGTACTACCTTTGAGGTCCTTCACTCTCTCCACACATACTTCTTGTGCATCAATGTTTTTTGGGGTCAATTTTGTGATGTAATCGTCGACATGGTGATCTTTTGTAAAATGATTTAGCCAAAATTGGTTACAAGATAAATATGAAATTAAATGTCTTAAAACATCCCATTTAGATTTTTGGCTACCTACTAACATGAACCATTTATGGAAATCTGGTGATTATTCTTAAGTTTTGGTCGAAAAATAGCTATTGAAAATCTTGGAAAACACTTCATTTAAACACTTTTTAAATTTTTAATCTCGCTTTTTTGGGCTATTTATTATCTATATAGTCAGCCAAGAAAAAAGGTCAATGTGTGCAGTGTGCTCAATCTAAGACTCTTGACCATGCCAAATGAGAAAAGAAATCAAGGTGGGGAGGGGTGACCCAACCCTAAAAAGAAAGTCTAAATCACATGCCCAAGTTAGTTGGTAAACCTTCATCACTTGTGTGCCAAACGTGCCCCTTGAAGTACACTACCAACTAGTGTTGTGAGCGTATCCAGTTTTCAGTGTTAAAACTGGGGTTCAGGGTTAGGTTTTTGTTGCTGGGACCCTGGCTCTCACATCTTTTTCTTGGAACTGGCATTAGAACCCGAACATTGGAACTAGTATTTTGCTTGATTTGGATTCAAAACGGTGAAAAACACTCTTGAAAAGCTTGAAAAGCGGGGTAGGTTCTTTAAACAAGTAAGTTAATTTTTTTTAAAAATTAACATGTAAGCTCAATTTTAGAGTTGAATATTAATTTTGGTTAATTATTGAACTCTATACCGATGTAAACCCTAATTCCAATTTGATATAAGCTTTTCTATCTATACAATATCTAGCATTCAAAAGTGTGTAATGTTCAATAGGTAGGGTGTTCTTAAGAAGGGCTAGTAGTCCATGCCAAAAATAAATAGTGGTAGCCAATTTGAGGAATAGAATTTCCATGCCTACCGATGAGAAGTTGTGTCATGTAGTGAATGAAGGGGCCTCCCTTTATTTTCTTGTGGGGGGAGAGAGGGAGTTTTTTTTTTCAAGTTGGTGTTTGGTGTGGAGAGTGGACTGTTCACTTTCCACTTGGACAGTGCACAGTCCACTTTTCATGCAAGCTTTTTGTTTGCTTGTTTGTTTGTTTTGTTTTGTTTTGTTTTGTTTCTCCACTTGGGTGGGGGAGGGTCAAAGCAAAGAGTCCCCAAGTTCCTGACCTGTTCCTCAAAATGTTTCCACTAGCAGCACCTCACTTTTATCCCATATGCTTTGGCAAATGTTGTCCTCCTTTCATCTATATAGATGGGCTGAAGGGAAGAATTGCATATTTTATAATAGAACCTTCTATGTAATGAGTCTATGTAATGTCCTTTTATTTTGAGGGCTCATCAAATTGGTGCATTGCAAAAGAATAAGAATTGAAGTTGGGAGATGGCTCATCAAATTGGTGCATTGCAAAAGAATAAGAATTGAAGTTGGGAGATGGCTCATCTAATGACTAGGTCTGCATGGAATCAGACTTGGTTTCGAACTGGGCTTGGAGGTTCTTGAATTTGACAAAATGTGTTAGAACTAGAACAACAACAAGGTTTTAAAAGTGAGAAGAACCAGGCTCAAAAGCCTGCAAATCATCCAAATTCTTTTTAAAGAATCAAAACCAAAACTGGAGGTTCTATAATTTTGTTTTTTCAAAAGACAAAGAAGTACACAGCACTAATAATACCACCCTCCAAATTAAGTGAGTTCCTGGAAAGTTCTAACAGAACAAAATAAAATAATATTCAAGTTAAGGTCTCACTTTCTTCCTGGCACAAATTTGCATAGAGTTTGTGCTACATGGCACGTTAGTGTGCAAAGGGGGGGGGCGGAGAGTAGAGCCCTAAACCCTAAACCTAATTTTAGGATATTTTTCTTTAAAAAGGGAGGAGGGTCCCCAAAAATACCCGTTGGACAAAACGATAACACACATTAGTACTAAATATAGTGAATTAAGGATCGACGAGTCAACCCAAAAAGCCGCCGCGCGTGTGAACATGGGAGACGGGTTCAATTGAGGACGCCCTGTTCACACGTATGGCCAGAGTACCAGCTGGTGCAGCATCGCCAATTTGGTGCTCCGAGGTTTTTGGGAGAGCACTTTGTTGTCGAGAATTTGGTGTGGAGGAAATGGCCAAAAAAAAGGGCGTGATTTTGATGATACACGATCCGTGGCGGAGAATTTTGGGTTTTCAGGGAATGGAAAAGGCGTGATTTTGATAACAACTAAAATCTGTTGTCGAGAATTTTGTGGCTGCAGGCTTGAATGGATTTTAAGGCATGCTTGTTGATGATGAATCTTCTGAAGAAGAAGGAGAAGAAGAAGAGGAAGAGGAAGAAGATATAGGAGGAGTAGGAGAAGAAACAGAAGAAGGAGAAGAAAAAGATCTTGAACAAGAAGAAATGGGACAAAAAGACAACTTGGGTGTCCTGCAAAGTGGGAAGATTCCCTGCTGGCAGAATTGCCATGAGATTGGGATTAAGCCGGGTATTTGTTATCTTTTGGGCTTCTTCATCATGTCATGTGAAGTGCAAAAAAAATTCAATGTACATTAAGATGAAGCTGCGTCTATCCGGATATATAATCTGCAGCCTGAAAAAGAAAGACAACTATAAAGCTTTGTAATTTTGTGCAGATGATCTAGCTGGTGGTAATCTAGCAAGCTCTTATGTAATCTAGAAACAATTTTCGTTCTAAACTCATGAAGAACCAACCCATGATTGTGATTGTTGCAGACAAATTAGCTAGCAGCTGCTGCCAGCTCTGGCCACCAATAATTCATATGTTTCTCATATAAATTATTTAGTGGTAGTACCGTAAGATGATCCAGTAGTAGTATTACTTAATTACTGAGATGATCGGAAAAAACTGCAACAGCAAGCCTGATCAGATCACTCAAGTGTTGAACAGGCGACGGTGAATTAGATGATGATGATCTGAAGAAAACTTGCTATTACTGCTTTTGGTGATATATATAGAGAGAGAGAGAGATAAGAAGATGTCATGATGTGATCAGTAGCTAGGACAAACGTGATCTAGATCTGTAGTAGTGCAGCACTTGTTAGCTCAGGTGTAAATTTGCTGATCTAGTCTTGATGTTTGTGCAGCCGGAGATGATGATGGTTTTGAGTTACAAGTTGTAGGGAATTGTGTTTTGTATATATGAAGATAGTTTTGTCGTCGTGGTGGCGGTTATGATCTTCATCAACATGCGAAAACTGGTGTGGTTTGATCATCAAGGACCGCTTGGTACTCCAGGGTCTGGATTCGCTGATGGATTGGCATAGTCACTAAGTAGCCGCTCCACCCGTAACTCATCCCATATCATGTCAGCTTCTTCTACTGCAGCTGCTATCGCTGCGCCACTTGCAGAATCCTTTGTCACTCCCGAAGTTGCTGCGTCTTTAGAAACCTGTACAGAGGAGCATCCGCGAGTGAGTGAGTGATTGAGTGAGAGAGAAGAATTCATGGCTGGACCGCCAGCTTCTTCACAGGCTATAAGGAATGCGCTAGACTAAGAGGTCATGAATCCAAAACACCCAACAAAAAGAAAACCATAACTGCATGAGACGCTCAAGAACCCAGCCGAGAGTCGAGAGCGATAGTCTCGACGGTGCATCAGCAACAAGCTTTTGAAGTTCAGCTGGATACTTACCTCGTTGGTATTATCATCGTGCAGTGACGGCGTCGACTTCTGCATCTCCTGCTGCAATTTGAGATCATGACTCATCACGGTTTCTTCCGTCAATCCCCGCGCCGCTGTGTCGAGTACTGCGCCTAAATACTCAACACCCAACGTGCAGAAACCATCAGATTCAGAACAGTTGTAACCATTTTCTTCTTCTAGTTCTTCACATCATGAACCTACCGTTGACTATCTTCTCAACGCCGACTCATGTCGGGGATGAGATCAGATCTCACCCAACACAAGAAAACGCAAATTAGGAAACAAAAATACGCAGTACTCTAGCCAGGACCTGCTAATTCCGCGTCGTCACCCCAAGTCACCCATCAGAAGAAGAAGCAACAAGCAACTAGCTTCCTGTCTGCCTGAGAAGCTAAACCATCAATCTTTCGAGCCAGAAGAAGAAGAAGAAGCACAGTACTAGAGACGTAAGCTCAGAATCTACACCTGTCGACGACGACGACGACGACATCTGCAGACGTTGAGCAGCAGCGGTAGAATAAGGAAGCTGCACCAACAGCAACAGCAACAGAGTTGGCGACACGATCAGCAACCCAACACTCCACGCCGGTGTCCATTGTAACCTTGCCATCTTCGTGAATCTTCCCTTGCTTCCTTCTTGGAACTGAACCTTCTGAGTCCTCAGGACTTCTCGGCCTCTGCTGCTCCTCACTTCACTACGCCTACTATAAGCAGCTGCTGTTGCTGTTGCAACTACCAGGAGATGATGGTGATACTGGTGGTGATCTGAAGAAGAAGAGCTTGAAGAAGAATCAAACGAAATTTTGAAAAAAGGTCAGATCTTTTACGACTTGCTGCACACCGCCGGCGGAGGAGGACCGGAGAAGGTGTAACTAGAGGCTATAAAAAGACGAAGAAGAGGAAGTACAAGTGCGCCGAGGAGAGAGATCGATCGAATTCGGCGGGGAGGAAAACAAATAAAAATAAAAATTTGAGAAGATGGGGGATTTGACTTTCTAGAAGGCTGAAGAAGAAGCAGCTGCGACATATGATGCAGCAGCAGCTAGCCGACCAAAGAAAAAGCACACGGTTGAAGAAGAAGATGAAGATGAGATCGCCGGTAGGACCACCTGCTGCTAGGACCACCTGCTGCAGCTGTGCCCGGCATCCAGGCGCCGGAGGGAGCATCTTCGACCTGGAGTGCTACCAGAGTAGTGGCCCACATCCAATCCCATCTCCATACCTCGCGGATCGGGTTTTCTCTCGCGATCGATCCATCCATCTCCATCGCCATCGATGATCCTTCTCTTTCGCGATCTCCCTTCCCTTTCGCGATCTCTGTGACGATCTCGGCCGCCCCCCGGCGCCAAAGCGGCCGCCCTCCCGGGCCTTGGGGTCGCTGTCCTTTTCACACGCGCTTCGGCTCAATGGCCTCGATTTTTTTTCACGCCTGCCCCTTTTGACACCAGCTTCGGCGCAAATGGCCACGTTTTTTGGGACACCTGCCCTGCCTTTTCATACGCGCTTCCACGCAAATGGCCACGTTTTTTTGGAGACCTGCCCGTTTCCACAGGCGTTTCCACTCGAATGACCATCTCTCTCTCTTCCTTCTCTCTTTGTTTATAGGAGATTTGCCCTTTCCACACGCTTGAGCTGAAACGCAATGCTGCTGAGATCCTAATTGAGAAGGTGAAATTTCAATTGACGTGTTCAAAAGCAAATAATTGGTGAAAGTTACTCAAAATTATGATTTCCATTATGTCATGGGTTCACAAATTTCTCATGCATTTACTTGCAAAGCTCACCATGTTAGATCAGACCTTCAAATCATCTCAAAACAACAAAAAGCCCAACACGTATTTACAGCAACTTCACCTGTACCGATTATGTGACCCTGCATGTTAAAATTGGATTAAGAAAAGTCAAAGCATGCTGGTTTGGCTCAGCAAAATGGTTTCCGCCTAGCAGTTTTGGACACTTTGCCAAGGCTGGTAAATGGCAGGGCATAGCCTAACAGCTGCCAGAGAAGAATGTATTAGGTATGAGATTCGGCTCCCTGCTTTTGATTGGTCAATCATAATGATTGGTCCACGTAGTTGCTATCAGTAGTCTCCTACCTATTTGCAGTCCCAATTTTAGTTTTGAGAGTAGAGTTGGAAAAAAGTGAATAACTAAACTTGAATTCGAGAAATGCTTTTGCAGGGTCACAGTTTGAGCAGTGCTGGATATGCTCTTATTTCATTATATGATCTATAACTTGCTACATGTTACAAGAGAGTCATTGGGTCATCAGATTGCTCTTAGAGTTGATGAATGGGTCATTATGGTTTTCTCCACCAATTTAGTTCTCATATTAAATGGCATGACCATTTGTTTAAACATCTTGGGTTGGTATTTAAATTATTTTTCATAGCCATATATGTGTGTGATTTTTTAAAAAAAGGATCATCAAGTATCACCTCTAGATAAGGTAGGTGACCAAATGTGACCAACTGCAGTATAGTAAGGGTCAACCAATGATTGAAAATCATGTGGGTACGTGAGGAAACCGTGGGCATTGGCTCCATTACAATTCTTACAAAATGACAACCTTTTGAAACTTTTGAGACGTGACTAATATACTTGTTGCCCAATGTTTCACTTTCACCTTTTCTTTTGCATTGAGATCTTGGTGATCAAGTGATAAATCATAGGGGGAGGCTAATGCTTGGGCATCACACCCCAAACCTCATCAGGCTCCCTCGGTTCCGAGAGTGTAATACCCTGGTATCAAGGCATTCTCTCACATAATGATTGAGGCAAGTCAATATAGTTGGACCTTGCATTGGTATCATAGTGAATTCCGTTTCTTATGAGCTGACCTTTTGGGGGAGGGGGGGTTTGAGTTTTGCAAAATGAAATGATTGCCCATGATTTTGTTATGTTTGTTTTTTGTTCTAGGTAACCACGATATTACACACAATTTAACATTCATTTCACTCTTCTTCGAACCTTCAGGAATGAGCATGGATTTTGGAGACAATGATATTGTGGCAAACTTCCAAATTGACATCACATTTTCACTTTTCCTTTTTTCCTAATTGACTAAAACATCTATGGATTGCTGAATTTTGATGAAAGTCTTCGTTGGTAACTTGAAGGGCACATGGACAACCCCCAAAACCAAAAAAAAAAAATTGCAAATTATTTCACAAGACATTATTGTTCCATATACAATAAGGAGCATGTATAAATGTATGTAAATAATATAATTAATATATAAGCAAATTTGTAAATTTAAAGAAGTCATCACTTACTTTACTTGTGAGCGTTAACACTTGAAATTGGCCTCCAACCTAGTTTGGAAATCATCCCCACATTTTACTTGGAATTAGGACTTGAAACTACATGGTTTCACAAAGGTTAGTTCTATCAGACCTAGAACCATTGGTCAAGAAAATTTAACACAACCCTAAAACCAATAATAAACATGCAAGTTACATTTTAAAATTTTTTTTTTTTAAAAAATCCCATAAATTGCACCATTTTTCTTTTTGCATGTTTTTTTTAAAATGAGAAGTGACTAAACACTTGAATTTTCTTTCACAATAAGTGTAATACATTTTGAAATAGGATTTGTGAACATTACAACAAATAGCAACCAACTTGCATTGCATACATAGGAAGGAAATCTTTGGAAACAAAATGGGGAATAGGAAAACATGATGTTTCAAAGATCATATAAAGAAATTTGAATTTCTTTAAGCTCCCCAATAACCAAATGTTAACAAGCATATTTTGCAAAAGACTTTCAAGTTTGAATACAAGTTGAAGCATCCAAACAAGTAAAATTTTATTTTAATTCATTGCTAGTTAGTATTTAAAGACATCCCTTAATGGGCTAGGTGTGCATGGAAGTTATGAAGTCCATAACCATGAAGCATAAAGGGCACTACTAACATTATAACTATGATAGAAGTTGATGCAAGTGAGCTCAAGATAGTCAAAACATCAAAACTCCAAGGTCTACAACAAAGCAACCTCAAGGTGCTAGAGATGCCAAAGATAGTGCATAGAAGGAGAAAAATAAAAATCACATGATGAACACACATGCACAAGTTATGATGGATATGTTGACTACAACTTTGAAGAAAGCAAACATCTTCACAAAGCAAAGCAACATGGCAATACTGTTAAAAGACATGTTATTTTTTGAAAAAAACCAAAAATGGATTTAAAACCTTTTAAGTTGTAATAGTAAAGACAAAATGAAAATATTTTTTTGTCATATTTTTTGTTTTGATTCTCATAATCAATTTTAATGAATAGCAAAACGTCAAATATTTTAATCAAAGTGTTCAATATAATATAATAGCTTAAAATACCATTTATATTTAAAATCATCAATAACATCAATTTTGTGTTCACATCTTATCATGGGCACAAAAAAACTACAAGAACAATAACTAAACCAAGAACACAACAAGCAATATAAATCACAAGAAATGCAAGCCTAAATCTAATTCAAAACTAAAAACATAAAGACGTAAAGCAAGAACACAATATATGCTAAAAGATGATTCAAACAAAACTTTATTCTAATAACATATGAAAACAAAAGTTATGACAAGAAAGTGTACCCAAAACTGGTGTTTCTAAAAACTAAACTGAAAATTGACCATGATGAAAGTTGTTCAAGTCCTTTTTGTTAAAAAAAATTTGATGTTTAGGTAGGGTATTGCCTTTAAACCCAATCCCGATTCTTACCCTTGTATATAGTAAAAGATAATTTTTAAATGCATGTTAGGTGTTAAGTAATTTTTTTTAAGCCTTTTGCAAAAGCTAAAAAATATCCCATGATTTTCCTAAACAAACCTTCTAGAAATTAGGGTTTAAAATGGCTAGGGTTTCAATTTTCAACAACCTTTCTCCCCCTCTGTCAATAGAAATAAAAGGGGTCCAAGTTCCAGTTTGGCGCCACTTTGTGTTTTGTGTGATTTTATCCATGAATGAGAATCCTCCACATTTTTAGATTAAAAAAACAAATTTTTTTCAATTGTACATTATGTTTTTTATTTTTGCTACATTTTTCTTTTTCTTTTTGTTTGATAGTTTACTTTTCTTTTTCTTTTTCTCATTTTTTTTTTCCATTTTCCTTACTATGCAATGCTTGCTTCTTGTTCATTGCATGTTCCTATTGCCTCCTTCCTTGTGGCCTACTCACCCATTGTTGCCTATTTGTTACATGTTTGTCATTTGTCACTTACCTACATCACTTATGTCACCTACTTATTGTATGATTAGGTACCCATTGAACCTATTGCTCCTTGCTCGTCATCCACTTGTCACCTACTTCCTTGCTTATCACCACCTTCTATGTGGTATTGCTCCTTTACCTACTTATGCAGGTTCTAGAATTAAGAATGATGTGGATACTTATAGTTCAAGTTGGTTTCCATAGGTTACCTTGTTTTTTAATTTTTTGTTGTAAATATTGTTTTTCTTTTTTTTTTCTTTTGTAATTTTTTCTGTTATTTTTAATTTTGTAACTTTCTTTTTTTTATTTTTCCTTTAGTAATTGTTTTTCTTTGGTAACATTTTTTTCATTTTTTAAAAATGCCTTTATGATTGTTTGTAGTTTTTTCATTGTTTTCTTTGGTAGATTTTTTTCTTTCTTCCATGTTTTTTTTGTATATCTAAAATAGGCATTTTGATTTTCCATTTTCCTTTGATATTTGCATGATAGTTTTTTTTACAGGCTTTGGAACACATCAAAAGATTTTTGGTAAATAATATCACTTACTCTATTATTTTTCTGATTTTTTTCTCTTGTCATTATATATATCATTATTTCTTGCTTTTGCATGTTCTAGATTTTGTTTGTTATGTTTTTGTAGTTTTACTAAACTTGTGATGTCTCTTTATCGTAAAGGATTTAAACAATTTTATTTTCTTAAAATTAATTTGTATCCATGTAGATCTTTTTTCTTTGCTTTTTAAAAAAAATTCTTAGTTCTTTTTTTCACTAATTTTGGCAAAACTGTTGTGATTGGTAGAAAAAAAAATGGAATAGTCATTTGGGAATGAAAATAGTTCATTGGATAAAATTGAAATGAACAATGAACCATTTGAAAAAAGATCTAAGAATATTTAAAACCCTCAAATAGAAACCATTAAAATTTCACAAATTGAAAATGAGAAAACAGAAAAGACCTTGGCACAATTGCATGAACGAAAATATATGGTGGCCCCATAATTGGAACTCATTGTGTTGGTTTTTTTATTGCATTAATGATGGTGCAAAAGTTGATAACAAAGTTCCTCAATCAATGAAATGCCATGTATGTTATCCTAATCAAATAACAATTACAAATTCTAGAACATATTTAAAGAAAGGAATTATTTCATACTTCAAAAACAATGGAATAACACATTAAAAAAACATGTGTATGTTGATCATGTTATCCTTGCAATGAAGTTTGAAAAAGATTCAAACAATTTTGGTAAAGCAATAATCACAAAACTACCAACTAAAATGAGACCTAACATTTTTACAACAATTTCAAGTTTTTTTGGCTCCACAACCCCTTTCAAGGTAGATGAACCTCAACAAAAAGAAAAATTGGAAGATTTAGAATTGGTAATTCTTAAAAATCATCTTCTAATGCAATTTGTTGAAAGTGTGTGGCTAAAAAGATTTGCAATGCATTTATGTCCAAGATTGTTGTTTCCATCCAAAAAGCAATTTTTTCAAAAAGTTTTGCTTGAATTGGTGGAAAAATGCAAGTAGAAATATGTTTTACCATTGTTGGCGGATTGTATCTCTACAACAAGAAGTTCGAATCTATGGATGTTTCATGGAGCCTATGATGTTTAAATTGCTCTTGTTATTATTTTTTTAGGAAGGAATTGAAAAGCAAAACAAATTACTATTAGATTATTTGAAACATCAAAGACTACATGACATGCATTAGTAAGAAGCTTGACTAAGTTATTGGATTGATATTATCTAAGGAAGAAAATAATTGCTTATGTTAAAAATGAAGGTTCTAATTTGAATGCCATGATTAATGCTCTTAAGTTTGTTATTTTGTTGTGAAATTTTAGGCTTGGAGGAAAGTTTTCAAGGTTATTGCTTTGGCCATGCTTTCTTTAAGGCTTGTCAATATGCCATAATAGAAAATAAAGTATGCAAAAATGTGAAGGAAATGTTCATTACTTTTACTTAATCAAATTTGGAGAAATACTTAACTTGGCCAAAAGAAATCTAGAAAGGGTAGACATGAATGGAACAAAGCTTGTATTGCTTATAGTCTCCATCCAAGGAAATTGAACAATCTAGTAAAAACAAGGTATTATTTTTTCGAATTATCTTTTGAGCTTTTTTTTTCCCCCAATTTGTGTCTTTTTTTTCTTACAAAATTGTTAACATGATGAATGTTGATTTGCAAGTTTGTAAGCAAAATTATATTGTTTCAAAAAACATCTGTAATAACTATGAACACAAAATTAATGGAAGAATTAGAAAATCCCCCTATTTTGATAACATAATGGATGAAGATTTTGGAATGGTTAATGAATTAAGCTTGTTAGCTTCAAATATACAAAAGGAAGTGTATGTTGTTTTGGATTCATTTTTCTCTTTTTTAAGAAAATATTAAAAAAAACACACACACACAATATATTATCTTTAATGTTAGATCAAAGGTTAAAAAATCTTAGGTTAATTTCATCACACTTTGTCAAGATTTGCATTAATCCACAATTTGACGCCAATTACCACTTCCTGATGACATTTGTATTCCAATTTAACTAACATACATATCCATGGCATTGTGTATGTCATGGGGGAGGACAAAGTGACTATGTGTCCACGATTCTTTAGAGGGATCATGCTTGTAATAATGTTGCTCATGTTTTGTCATAATTTGCATAGCCGATAGCTCAAGTTCTAATGTTGTCCACATGTTCCATACAGTAATAATGGATTAATGCAAGATCAAGTGCAACATAGCTTTGGCCAACTCTAAACCCACATTGACATCATGTCTTGATGGAATCATTATGAGATCGCTTCATTCTCCTACGGCCTAATTACCAAAGTTGTTCCCTACCTTACACCTTGTCTACAATAGGTTCTTCCAACCTCTCATCCTTAGGACCAAACTCACAATGATATGTCAACATAAAACAATTGTTGATTCAAGGTGTTTCAAGTGAACCAAATGGAATTAATGTACATCTCTTTTACACAAAATGCATTTTTTCACTAGGTCATTGGCACTTGCCATCTAAAGAATCAAATACTTCAGACCATGAAATGATTGCAAACGCACAAACCCTGTGGAAACCATGACCATTTGTCTCTTTGTTAACCCATTGAAGATTGCAACAACTAAAATTACCCTTTGGAGGTTATTGCAGTTCAAAGTACAAACATGCATAATTGTCTTTTAGTGCATCAATTGAACTTGCAAACTTTGTTAAACATGTTGGGTCAACTTTGCAATATGCCATTGTTTGAGTCACACACTAAATGCAAAATGCATGAAGGGTAGGACTATGCATGAATTGCAAGAATGCAAGACACAAAAAAAAAAAAGTTTGGCAAATCTTTAGTGAACAAAAATTACAACACGATTGAATTGTGATCAATTGAATGTTCCTATTCACATGCGATCATGGAGAAGGTGATTTGATGGTGTCATCGAAATTTGGAACGCTCATAATAATGAAAATATTGCACCACTATTATGATTTCTATTCTTATGAAACTTATGGATGGATGTGTCCTTGGGGGAGGTTTGTGAAGGATACATCCACGGTAGACATTGAACATGATGGGAAAATTTGGGATGAAAATGATTTGGAGTAATCTGAATGGTCCAAATAGTTTCACTTCATCCTTGGAAACAATGCCTACTAAAATAATTCATTTTTCGAAATATGTTAATGTTGTGCCCCGGGGAGGTGTCCCTAGGGACATAGTAAAATCTCCCCAACGGAGATTTCGTGGGGAGGGGCTCCACCGGGCAGCAAAAGTGAGATCTCAGTGGGGAGAAGGGGCATTCCTCGAAGAGGGGCTCTACCGAGGAGTAGAAGAACTTCCCAACACGGAAAAAGGGTGCTTGTGGAGAAGGGAAATTTCCTTCGGGAAGATATGTCCCTGGGGACGGGTGAAGCTATGGCCAGGGATGCATTGCATTCCTGAGAACGATGTCCCTAGGGATTGGATGCAACATTGCAAGGAGAAGAGAATGGGGCTCCCTGGGTAGTATAAGGGTAACCCATGAAGGGAAGGGAAGGGGACAAGGGCCGGGGAGGGGCTTGTTTCCCTGGGTTTGACGCGAAAGTCACAAGGAGGTGGTGGGTGGTGGGGGGGCCAAAGGCAAAAAAAGAAGATGGGTTAGGGGTTATGGCCTAGGGGTTAGGCTATGGGGGGTCGTTGGGTTGGGTGATCGAGTGGGTTTAGTTAACCAAGCAAGGGTGGTTAACTAGGGGTAAGGGCTCTAGGTTGCAGCATCAAAATCTAGAAACCCGACGATTAGAGCGTGTCACAAATCACGTCACATATAATTCATTGCACTTGTTTAACACTTGTCCACATAAGGCCTTTAAATGTACAATGCAATGCCATTTAGATGGTGGAGATGTTCTAAGGTGCCCTTCCCCTCTCCCCACCACATTAAGATAAGAAAATGGTAGTGGCTTTAAGAGAAAGTCATTGACTTTGGAGTTGCAAGTTTTTGTTGTTCTCATAAATCAAAATCAGACATAAGTTTGTCATTCAAAGATATATTCCACCCTTGTCCCCCAAAACTTCTTAAGGTCAACAACTCTTTGAAAATGCATGCGAATGCGGGCATCCAACATGATGATGTCTAGCAAATCGTTTACAAAGTTCGGAATGATTGAGCCAAATCTGTTTTTAGTCTCAATTATGTCAGATAAACAAACAGTTTGAGCGTTCACACTTTCATGGTGCATTCACACTTGAAGTTAAGTCAGTGTTAAATCCTTGCAGTGTGACTCAGCAGGTGGCCAAGTTGGAAATAAGGAGTAGGGAACCGACCCCTCTTGGTTCACCATCTGAGTGCTTACCTGGCAAAAATCGGCCACCAAGGGCCCATTTGTCTCTTGGTCAAAAGAAATAGGCAGCTGCCCAGGTTTGCATAATCAGCCAGCCCTGCTGCTGACTTTGCAAAAGAATTAAAAAGTATGTGCAAAATTTACACCACCAACTTTGTTGCTACAAACCCTCTAGTTTAATTTATTATACACCCAAAATATTCGCCAAGAGTGTGCTTGGCCATCTTGCTTTTGAGAAACATGAGTAGGAAAACAAAAGAAAAGAAGTCAATTGTGCCCAATTCCTACGTTCGAACATGTAGAGAGAGGGGGGCTCAATGCCATATCAGTTGTTGCCCCCATCTTCAAAGCCCCAAGAAAGGAATACCATTTTTTAGCCTTACAAAATTGTTTTGTGCAATTTTTACAAAGTGCCAAAATGATAGTAAGGTGTCCATCAAATATGGTTATGTTACATACGATTGCTTTGGGTATGGAATTCACGCATATCAAGCAAGGTGTTGCACCGAAGTTTAAAATTGCAAACCCTAAATAATTTGTGGGATGGTGATTTGAAGGCTTCTTTCCTTCCTCTTCTAGAGTAGGTACTTTGACCACTATTTTGTGTATGGTTGCATCCCTAGTATAAGACAAACAAAAACTTAGTGTTCCAGAATCCATATATTTGTACTAGGCAAAGTCAAAAGGGAATCAATCACTTTCAAGCTACATAGTGACCTGTGTAATTCCTTCCAGAAAAAGGATACTTTAATCAAAGTTTTCCACAAATCTCTTGAAATCGGAGTATGCTCTAGGCATGAACTTAGGGATGGTATTGCCAATAGAAACCTCATATGAATAAAAAGTATTACTACAAGTAACCTAAAGTAGAAGGGTTTAGAAAAAGGTGCATATCAACACAACCCAAAGGGAAGGGGGGAAAAACAATCAATTTCATAAACATGAAAGAAGATACCTCAAAAGAAACAAGCAAGTTAAATCGTCGTTTAGTGAGTCAAATGTTGTTAAACATTGGCTTCTTCTAAGTGTGACAAATTCCACGGGTTGCAATTTTTAATGCACATTATCTATTCTTTTCAAAGTGGTTGGTATTAAAACGTTTGTATATAATGTTTTGCTGTTCTGTATATGACATACTCTTTTGAGTATTTTTTGTTGACCGTTCTGTTTTCTTTCACTGAATTTGTCAAACCAAGGGTTTGAACATGTCAAGGTGTGAGTAACAAGTGGTTTTATTTGGTTAGACCAAAATGAACCCTTTCAATGTGGCGGACCTAGTTAGTTGTATTTTGATAGGATACGTGTCAAATTCACCTTCCAATTAGCCTTACCTCATGAACATGTTAACTATTTGCTTATTTTCTCAATTCTGTCTTTTCCCAAATTCGTAATTTTGTGAAGCCAATATACATAGACCTAGCTCAATTGTCTTTGAATTATTTTTATTTACATATAAAGATGATGGATGTATTTGAATTAATCTACTAAACACATTGTGCTATAAACTCGGTCCTAGCAATATTGAAGTAACTCATTTCATGTCGGCTTTGATGTACTTGGGAAAAATGTTCAACATTTGACAACAACATAAATGAACTAATTACTTTTGTGAATACTATTTTCATGAGTTCTTAAAAAGATTTATTGCTAAACAATAATTGACAAAACTTTATATGAAGAGGTGTAGTTTGTTGCATGTGATATAAGAAAAATATCAAAATCAAAATCAAAAATAGAGTGCCAGAGCTATGTAGTGTACATGACACAACATATGGAATTCCATAATACAGAGTTAATTAGTCTTGCCCCATCACAATTTGAGATTCTTGTAGATTATATGTGTTAACTATTGAATCAAGCTATCAAAGATTTGAAGATTTTTCTATCAAACTTATCCGTGTGTGGTTGTATGTGATTAGAACATCACATGAATATAACTCTCATGAGTATTGGGAGATCATTGTATTTCAGAACCCCACCCAATATCTCACCTTCTTCACCATTACATGCCCAATACATAGTATTTTGCACCCTCTCTAGAGAGGACAAATGCAATGGTAACTTTATGATCAATGTCCAATAAAAACAAAACATTGTGTAAATTCGAGCCTAAAACCATAACTCTTGGGTGACCCTCATGTAGGGCCCATTTAGACTCTATTTCATAAGATTACTGTTTCATGAAGGCAATGTCAACAAAACTAAAGAAACCAAACACTCTATAAATCACTCAAATTTCAAGACATTTGGATAAAATGAACTTCATGTCCATTGGCAGATTAATATTTCATGTAGAATCCCAAGGCACTAATCCTGTTAATATGGCAACCAATCAGTCTTCTAGTCACAAGAATGTGGAAAAAGATTATAACATGCACATGACTTTCTAGAGTAGTAAATCCCTTCAGGGGAATAACTGACATGCATTTCACATCAAAGGCAACCATTTAACACGTTACGTGTCCAGATTGGGTTTTACAAAAGCACTGATCAAAAGACTTTCAAGAGTTTACTAAACAAAAGGGTTTAGGGTTTTAGACCTCCTTTTCAATCATTTCAAACATCAACAGCAAAAAAACATATAAACTTTTCCATGATCAAATTGTGTACGAGAGTCCAATTGCAAAATCTAAACAAATCAAGGACTACAACTAGACCAATGAAAACTTAGAATGTGAACACAAAGAAAGTTTGGACCACCAATGGGAGGAGCATGGATTAGGAAACCAAAGACTACCAAAACGGGCCAAATGTCTTTACAAGCACAAACTTGGTGTTGTCATTGTTTACTATTCAAAGGAGGAATGGATAGCTTGGATACAATTACTGTGATAAAATACCTACCATGATATATGTCCTGTCATTATTTCCTCTTGTCTCAGATTATGGCAGACAAACACCTTTAACCTGGGATCCAGGAGGTAGTCGACCGAGGCCTGGCAATATCAGTTTGAAGCTGCGGGGCATGGGTGTTGGATCATAATTCAATCCTGTGAGCACAATTCCTGCATATAAAAAGAGAGCACACACGCCCAATGATTTTCCATTCGCAAAGCTTGTGAATGTCAAGCTTGATGTGATCAAAAGGACCCATAAACTTCTGAAGAATTTCAATTCTGGTCTCACTGTTCTCAACACAGCATTTCCATTCTTGATATGCAATCCTGCAAAAAAGATTCATACTTGAGAATAACTAACACAAATTGTTCATCTAGAGTACAGAAACAGGTTGGATTGTAGAAAACACCGTGACTGTGTAAGCCAAGGATTTCTGTTGGAGGAACATTTGCAACAAGGAGAACCTTCCTGCCAACTGCATCTTCAACATCCATCACATACTTGCACTCAGAGACAACCACCCTCGTCTCGCATCCAATATCTACCTGTAATCAATCACAAGTCTTAGAGAGAGAGATATATATTCACTCCTACTACACTTTCTTATGTGTTGGGTTCAGTACAGAGAAAAAAACACATTTGCATAGAAGAAGGGAACCGAACAGGGAGAACATGAAGTAGTGGCAGGAAGTTATTCTTTTCACAGAGAAGGGGGAAAAAAAGATAAGGAAAAGCATTACAGTAAGCTCTAAAAACTTCCGACTGAGAGTGGGCTTCCCACGCTTTGCACTCATTTCTTCATCATTCACTGCCTTTGCATCTGTCTGCCAGAATTGACCAAACCCTCACATCATCATCATCATCATCATACAGCATTGCAAAGCACATTGAATTTTACATGTGATGATGATCTCTTCACTTCATGAATCTTCCAATAGAGATGACCAAAATCATCACATCATTATCATATGGGAATTAAAAGAAAAATTCTTTTAATTTGTGGCAATGATTCTTCAGATGAGCACAACCCAACATGTGCACAACTGTCAAATTGTGGGGATGAAGAAGAAAAAGCAGCAGCAGCAGCTCGACACTGCAGCAACCGGCAAAAAAGCTTATGATGTGCAGACAAATCTCATTCTGCAGGCAGGCATGCATGGAGGTTTGGTAGTTTTAGTGCAACATTACAATCAAGCCTACACGAATGTCCACAGCTTCAAATGCAGAAAACTGGATTTCTGGCTTGATTGCAGGACATGCTTCTCGGCTTGTGGTGGTTTCAGGAGCTGCTGCTGCCTCTGATATTTCTGTATGACTTCTTATGTGCAGCAGGCTCAGTTTGTTTCCTGCCATTGTGCATTGCACATTCTTCCTCAGAAATTGTCAGCATTTATTTGCACATTCTTTGCCCAGGGAAAGGGATTCCAAAAGAACCCTCTCAGCCACTGGCCACATTCTTCTCCTTTGCAGATTCTTGTCACAGATATTATTCACTCCAGAATGGCCTCCAACCCTAAACCATAAACCTGGCTTCTTCACTCACTCACAAAACTTTTCTATCACAAGATTGCAGATGACAAGTTTTTTCTCAAAGCCATTGAAATAAGAGAAAGAGAAGAAGAAGAAGAAGAAGAAGAAGAGGCTGATGTTGCTACTCTTGATCAGAGAAGAGGGAATTACTGAGAAAAACTTCACCTGCAGATCCAGAGGAGTCGATTGTACTGAAGAGTGATGATGGTGCTAATCTTCCAAAAGAAGAAGCCAATGAGCATTGCAAAAAAAGCTTGGAACTCCCTCCTCCTCCACCATAGCTCTTCTTCACAGTTTGATGAGGAGCTCTAGTTGAAGCTCTAAAGCTCAAATTACCATCTCTGCTTGCTATTTGCTGCTGCCTCAATGTCCTCACTAGTGTATACCCTGACACAAACGACAGCAATGCCATTGCCCCCCAAATAAACAAATAGACAAATACTACTCCCACACACTCCTCTCTCCACCTCTCTATCTCTCTCTCTCAATCTTCTTAACTCTTCTCACACATAGGAACTTCTTGTGGAACTTTGTCAGTAAAAGACAGGAAGCTCGCAGATTAGAAGGAAGTTGGGAAAGCTGGGAAGCTGGCAGGTGAGAAGGAAACTGGCAGATGGGTAGAACTCTAGAGCATCAAACCTGCTCTCTTCTTCCAACTCTTCTTCTTTTGGTATGGGGAGAAGAAACAGAGCATTGAAGGGCATTCTTTGTGGTCCTCTCTCTGTTGGTCTCTGTTTCTCTCTATCCCTCTCTCTCCCGCTCTCTCTCTCTCTCTTTCTGCCTGTCTATCTTTCTGATCCCCTTTCTTCCTGGAAAGCAGCAGAAGTTTTCTTCTTGTTCTTGTCCTTGTCTGCTCTTCTTCTTCTTCTTCTTCTTCTTGGCCTCTCTTGAAAGCCAAAATGTCTGAGGAAATAGAGAGATTTATCCAAAGTTATCCAGATCCGGAGGGAGAGAGGTTCGTGGAAAACATGCTCTCATCATGCTCCTCATCACGTGTCTAATCCCTTTTTGCAGAATATCCTGGAACATCCCGTAGGCATGCGTCATGGGCAAATGAAAACACACACACACACACACAATGCAACCACCTCATCCTGAAATGAAGAAGTCCACTGTCTTTTGCGCAGATAAGAGAACAACAACAACAATCCCATCAGATCTCAGACAGAGAAAACACATAAGGAGACTCCTGAGACATTCTTCTTCTTCTTCTTCTGCTGGTCTCTGCAGTAACAGATACCAAGAGAGGACCATTGCAAACAGTAATAGTCACATGTTCAAACGCTGAGAAAATCTGCCAAAGAACAGCAACAATCTGTGCAGATTGAGAACAACATCTTGTCTTCAGAGAATTTTTACTGTTTTTCTTTTTTTCTCTGGCACATCTTCAAAGGAAAGGCTGCAGTGCAGATGAGCTTTGGCTGATCATCATTCATTATTCAAGGGTTTTATCTCCCTTGTGGAGATTTGGGTGGGTTGTTGTTGGCGACACCAGACAGAGACAGAAGATAGAGGGTGGATCGTAATACTCTTGAGCTGTTTGCGAAAATCTGAAGAAATGGAGAAGAATTGGTATGAAGGGAGAGAGCGAGCGAGAGCATCCTTCACAGAATCGGTTCGACAATGCCCGGTGATGACGACGATGATGATCCTTGTTCGAGTGGGTGGTTTTCGGGCTAGGCTTTTTTCCAGCAGCTGAATGAGTTGCTGGCAGTGCATTCGGCTCCAACACTAGTTGTGGATGCCACGAGGCACCAAAGGAAACTACAAACTCTCAAAACACAACAAATGGCCTCTTCATCTTCTCCCTCATTGCATGCACACATGTGTGTCACGACGGGAAGAAAGAAGAAACCCAAAACCCAACTCCTCCACTGCATCCTCCTCCCCCCTCCTCCTCAAATTCTGACACTAAAGAAAAGAAGAAGAAGAAGAAGAAGAAGGGGTTCACAGTAGAAGCAACAGCTAGCTGTTCTTTAAGGCAGTGGTGAAGTACCCATCCAAGGAAGGATCGAATCTCCTCCTCCTCCTTGAGACACTTGGGTGTATAACAACCCTGTTGCTGCAACAATCAGCATAGCTGTGCTCATTACAAGACAAGATTGTGAACTCCCAAATGGTAATCTCGCCACAAGATTGTTGTACACCAAATCTCTGGTACTCTCTCTCTCTCTCTCTCTCTCTCTCTCTCACTCACACACACACACACACACACACACATGCATGCATGCAGGGCTGTAGAATCTGTTGTGATTGTGAGTGGAGTGTGCTTCTTGTGGGCGTGTGTGTGTGTGTGTGTGTGTCTCTCTCTCTCTCAATTCCAATCTGCTTGAGGATCTGAAGCTCTGCTTCTTCAAGTGATGTACCTAGCAGAGCTTGGATCTGAAATGCCGGTTGCAAATTCGGAGAACTGCAATTTTGTTGTTGCAATCTTGTCAAGTGCATTTTGCCAATTTGCTTGGTAGAATGAGAGAGGATCTCGAGCTGTGTGTTGTAGCTCGGAAACCTTTGCTCCAGTCTGCTTGCTTGCGTGTTGATGGAATGGAAAATGAGAACTGGAGACCCTAAATTTAGCATTTGCTTCTGCACAAGACTAGACTTCTGTTGCCAGCTTTTTCTTTCCTGCTCACGATGAAGGCTTTTGCTTGCTGCTGCTTTGAGAACACAAGTGGCAATGCCAGGGTTTTGCAAACCCAAGGAGAAACAAACACTGGAAGAAGGGTTTCTGCAATCAAATTTGTCTGCATTTGCACCCATGTCATCATAGAGAAGAAGAAATCTGTGCCCTTGGAAATCTGATTCTTGAGAAATGATTGGTTTTGTGGAGCTGTTTTTGTCTGCATTTTGCATGAAAATGATTTGCTACACTTAGGAATTTGATGCATAGAGAGAGATTGGGTTTTGGTGGCTGGTTTTTTATGCATTTGCACCAGATGTGATGGAGAAGAAGAGTTGTGCTCTTGGAGTTTGATGCATGAGATTGGTGTTTTCGAGCTGGTTGTGGAGCTGGTTGTTCGAAGTAGAAGAAGAAGAAGTGCCAGCAACCTTTTGGCCTGAAGAAGAAGAAGAAAAAAAACCACAATGAGTTTGGGTGGTTCATTGACTGGCAATGATGAGAAGGCAACAACAACAATGAAGAACAAGACGAATGAGAATTTGAACTTTCTTCTTCCAGCAACTCCTGGAACAACAACACCACCACAAGTGTGCCACCCTTTTCAACAGTCAAAGTCAGAGCACCTTCTTCACCATGAGAAGAACCTGAAAGGCTTGTTATTATTAGCTCCACAGAATGAGCAACAAAACAACAACAACAGCAACAGTGATGTTGAACATATGTTGCTTGAGACACAATCACTGCCGGTGTGGATGCCCTCTGTTGTCACTAGTACAACAGTAGTAAATGCCAATGTCAAGCAGAATTTTGTTTCAAAGATCAGCAATCCCTCCTTACAGCAGCTGAGATTGGACATTGCCAAGTTGGATAGTGTGGAAACTGGAGAACAATCAGTGACAACAGGTTTCAGTTTCTGGTCTCTTGAATTTTTTTGCAGATTGCTAAAGACCCATCCATCATTCATTATGTTCATTTCTTTTTCTTCCATGAGTGAAGTTCTTTTGCAAAGATCATTCTGGAGTCCATCACTTTGGCTCCTGACTCTCACACACTTTTCTCTTTGAATCTGAAAGTTTGTGGAAGAAAGAGTGGCAGGCCATTTTTCAGCTTTCTTTGAAGGATTTCTCCAGAGTTCTCAGAGTCCAGATCTGATTTGTGGATTTGATAGTAGTGGGTGTGTTGACTTTTCTTTGATCTAGCTTGTGATGCTTCCCAATGGAAGAATAAATTGCAAATGTGCAAGGCAACTGAAGACTGATATTAATGCACAATTTTATTTGTGTGGGTGTGTGCAGATCAAAAGTTGTGTCGAGCGAAATCAATGTCAAGCATGCAATCTCCAGATGCTGGTAAGAGTATCAGCTCTGTAAAACACCAAGGGAAGAAAAATCAAGAGCATGCAAATCATCGTAAGGTGGAGGAAAAACTAACTGATCGAAAGAAGGTGGGCTCACCTGGTTCTTCCATGCTCATCATCATCAATCTGAGCTTGTATCCTTCTAGTCTTCTTAAGGACTATGCTTTCCATTTAGGGCTCCTGTTCTCCTAAAGAAAAAGGTTATGGAAGCCTGGCAGCTGTTGCAAATAAAGTGTTACCTCAGTTTGTAATCTTTCATGATTTCATGTTTTACCTCTAAAGGTTTAAGCACTTCTGCCTTGTCTGCTTTTTGTCTTCTTTGAGCTTGTTGTGTGACATTGCTGTTATCCAGGATGCAGATTTTTTGTAATAGGTTTGCCCCAGACTTTTGGGCAGTGGATTAGAGACAAAATGCATAAATGTTGCTGCAACACCAATCTGTTTTCTGCATGGAAAATCACATTTGCCAATTTTTTTCTACTTGCAACATTGTTGGTTTCATTGTGTGTGATAGGTGTGATTTTCTTCCTGCATGCATGTTCTCCATACATGAGTTTTATTTCTTGGATCTGTATGCAGTTGGAGATTCAAATGTGGTGGTCAAGAAAGAAAATTTGGATGCAAAACAGTGACATGCCCATTTTGTCTTTTTGGTGCACTTTTTTTTTTGCAGGAAAAACTGATGAGAAAGCTAACAACTGTGCAACAAGATGGAATCGTTGATTTTGACATAGAAGGGAGTCCTAGTCTCGCTCAAGTGTTGTTTGGGTCAAAGACAAGGGATGAAGTTGGACAACAAGATGATGAATTGGGTGAAGAAGATGAAGATGAATTGCAATCCATTCCACCCCTCAAAATTGTGATGCTCATTGTTGGGACCCGAGGTGATGTTCAGCCATTTATTGGAATTGGGAGAAAGTTGCAGGTCCTTCATCTTCTCTCTGTTGGCATCTGTCTGTATGTGTGCACACATAATTTGTGAATAGATATATATACATATATGAACCTCTCGAGGGACCTCAAAGAAGCATGTTTTCTCTGAATGTTGTGAAATCTCTTGGAACAACAAGACTCTTGCAGGCTTGCACACAAATAAAAGTCAGTTTTTTGGGTTTTATGACTCCCTGTGGCCACTGCAGGAGTATGGGCATCAAGTAAGATTGGCATCACACGCCAATTTCCGCGATTTTGTGAAAACAGCTGGTTTGGAGTTTTATCCTCTGGGAGGGGATCCAAAGATTCTTGCACAATGTGCGTGTTCTCTGACTGATTGTGGGTGTTCTCTCTCTCTCTCTTCAACAGAGTTTGTTTGGGTGTTTTTGGTTCGTTTTCCTTCTTTTCAGGTGCATCTCTCTGTCAAGCTGTGAAACAATTGTCAATTGCCAATTGTTGCAGATCATCACTGTTTTTTTTTATGCAGAAGGTGGTGGTCTGACACTTTGTGAGTAACACTCATAAGGTTATGACCACACCTGGCTCTTTTTGTGATAGTTTGGATTTTGTTGGAACTGAGAGAATGGGTTGGTTACCTTCAAACTGATGTTGCAGAGTTTTGCTCTGCAATGTCATAGATATCTCTGGCTCAATTGTGTCTTTGCAGTAATGGTCATCATTGCTGGTTGTGACAGATGGTGTGAAGAACAAAGGGGTTTGTTCTCTGCCCAAAGATATCAAAGGAAGTCAAATCCAAAGCAAATATATATTAGACTTGATGGTGTAAATGTTTTGTTGCATTGGAAGGGTTTAAGGTTTGGATGCAGGGACTTGGCACATATTCTTTTGGCTTCTGTTTTGGGCAGTACTGTTTGTGATTCCTGCGTTATGAGTGTGTTCTGATAGATATGGTGAAGAACAAGGGCTTTTTGCCCACGGGAGCAAAGGAAGTCGCAATGCAAAGAGAGCAAATCAAGTCAATTGTCTATTCTTTGTTAGCACCATGCACTGAGCCAGATCTGGATTCTGGTGTTCCCTTCCGCGCAAATGTGATAATTGCTAACCCTCCAGCTTATGGTATTTTCTTTCCCTCATTTTCTTCTCCTTATGTTCTTCTCCATTTAGGTGAAGTGAATTTTGTTTTATTTTTCTGAAAAAACATTGTGTGATGCTGAAGAGTGGGTGCTATAGTTTTCTTCTTCATTTGTACATGACACCAATAAACACATTTTTTTGGCAAAGTAATTGTGCAATCCAGGGTCTGAGAAAAGGGTGTCAGAAATTACAAAGGCATTGAATTTGCTCATGTATGGGTATGGATATAGGGCATGTTCATGTGGCAGAGTATCTCAAGGTGCCTCTGCACCTGTATTTCACAATGCCTTGGACGTATGCTATCTAACCACCATACCCACATTAGTATATCTTGACAATGTTTTTAAGAATGTCTCACACATAAATAGTCCAATTTCAGATGATCAAGAGGAGTTGATGCGAGCACATGAATGGAAACAACAGATGCTGCTTCTCATGAGAGTAGGGAATTTATTATGATTGGGTTGTACTTGATGTTGATTCAAACACTTTGGAAAAGTTTTATGAAAGCTAAGCAACTGAAGTGCTGCATTTTTTCCTCCCCTAAACAGGCCAACAAGTGCTTTCCCACATCCACTATCTCGTGTCAACACACCAGCAGCCTATAAAGTAAGTTGGATTTTCCTACTTTGGCAACTCGGTAGAGTTATCAAGTTGTATGTCTTGAACCCATTTTCTTAGGGTGAAAGATTTTCTTAAAGACACCAGAAGTTCCTTTTTAGCAATTGCTTGAGGCAAAATATTTCTTAAATATATCAGAGGTTCAATTTATAATTAACAGCAATAGATTTGAGTAGAACCATATAGCTGTGTCAATTCTCCCCATGGGTATCTGAGCTTCCAGAACAGTTTGTCTTTCTTTGACTCAGCTACTATCCCAAATTACTACAGAGTCTGCTGAATTTTTTATGTGTGCCATGGGTATGTATCAGCTGTCATATCAAGTTGTAGACACTCTTATATGGCTAGGGATTCGAGGAATTATCAATGATTTCCGCAAGAAGGAACTGAAGCTGCGCCCCATCACCTACTTGAGTGGTTCTCAAGCTTCAATTTCCAACTTGCCAACTGGCTACCTCTGGAGTCCCCATATTGTACCAAAACCAAAAGGTGTGCTGCGCTGTTTTCAGTTGGTTTCATAGTTACAACTTTCTGACTTATGATCAGATGTCTGTTTGAGGGTCCTTGTCTCATAATCTTACTGAGCTTTCATATGATGAATTGCCAATCTGGTTTTGAGTGTTGATCAAAACATGTTTTATAGCAGGAACTAATGCATCTGGTCAGCTTTTGTTACAGATTGGGGACCACTTATCGACATTGTTGGGTATTGCTTCCTAAATCTAGCAGAAGATTACAAGCCTCCAGAGGACCTTGTCAAGTGGCTGGCATCAGGGACACCACCAATCTATATTGGCTTTGGAAGCCTTGTAAGTGTCTTTCTTACTTCATCTTGTGCATGATCTGAGCACTCTCCTGCCATACTGTTGGCTCCAATATGTCAGAGTGGTATGCTAATAGAATGTCCTAATCCACACCACTGAGCTGAACCTATTGAAGCACTTCAAACCTTTGATATTTTCTCTCTGCTAGGTACAACACAATCTCCTCATCAGTTAATTCATGAGCTGCACAAGAACATCATGAGCCGATACACACATTTCCATGTTCAAAATATGTTGCAGCTGATCATGCTCTTATATGAATAGAAGTTGAAACTGCTCTGTGGCTTAACACATTAGGAGGGGGGTGCATTTGCATGGATGGTATTGTAGCCTGTCGGAGATCCTGATGGCATGACAAATATCATTGTTGAAGCATTGCAAAAAACAAATCAGCGTGGTCTCATCAACCAAGGGTGGGGTGGCATGGGCCAATGTATGGAATACCAGTCTCCTGCTTTTTCCTTTCTTGCTACAAATCATTAGCTTTCAAAGGCTGGCCTTTTGTCAGTATCTCCACCTTGTCATGAGTGTTACATACTATCAATAACAAGCTTGAGTGTCATTCAATTGCATTGCCCTCCTAATTGCTCCACACTTCAGAATGACCCATTTGCATTGTGCACCTCAATCTTCATTGGTTTACAGTCACAAATTTGCTGGACTCAGAATGTAGTTTCATTACTGTAGTACAAGTCTGCCACTGAGGTTGCAGGTTTTCCAAGAAAACAAGGCATCTTGTCTTTTCCTGTCTGTTGTTTAGTTTTTGAGTGCCTGTGGACAGTAGTTTGATTTCTTCCTGCCTTTTCCTCATTATGTGTCTGATAGAAAATCTGTCCTTTGGACTTGACCTGGACAGTGCCTCAGCCCCCAAAGTTTGTGTACCTCCTCCAAGATTGTCCTCATGACTGGCTATTTCCACAATGTGCTGCTGTGGTGAGTTCATGAAAAACCCAGCGTCACCAAATGGGTCACCCCAGAGAGTTGCAGGATCCAGTTGTGAAGGAATTGGAGTCCTTTACTCCTCTGAGCAGCTCAATTGTACAGTATTTTGAGAGATCTCATGATAAGCTTGGCTGATTGTCCATCAGGTACATCATGGTGGTGCAGGCACCACAGCTGCCAGTTTGAGAGCTGCAGTATGTACAGTCTCCTCTTGCTTCCCCTTCCATTCAGCTCTCCATGTTTACAAGCATTCTGGAGAAAAATGGCAGTAGCATAGATGGGGCAATCTGTGACTGGAAGTTGAGATTCCCAGGCCGAATGGTTTGAGACTAAATTTGGATGGCAAACTGCTTTTCTATGTCAATCACAGTGCTGTCTAGTTCTCTTCAGTGATTAGTCTCTCTTACTACATGACTTCTGTGACTGAAAAAATGACCTGGTTGCAGTGCCCAACAACAGTAGTGCCATTTTTTGGAGACCAGCCTTTTTGGGGTAGCCATGTTCATGCGAAGGGTGTGGGCCCAGTTCCGATCCCAGTCAATGAATTCTCTCTTGAGAAGCTTGTAGCTGCTATACATTTCATGCTGAATCCTGAGGTGTGTCTGTGTGTACCACCCACCCTGCTCTGCTCACAAGTTTAAAACCCAATATGGGAAAATCTGGAATGCAAAAAAATAAAATAAGTTTGATGGACTTATAAAGGAATCATTTCACTTTGAAATGCTTTCAATCCCAATCAACTAATTCTCTCTTAAAGAAGCTTGTAAATTGCAATTCAGAGTTATCTCACTTGAGGTTTGGAACTCTTTGAAGGGGATACTGTATGCATTTCACCAAAATAAAAGCTATGTTCTGTGTTGGATCTGTGCACAGGTGAAAAGGAGGGCAACAGAGTTAGCAGAGGCAATGGCTGACGAAGATGGTGTACAAGGTGCTGTGGATGTCTTCCATAAGCACATACGCAAATTCTTACCAGATATCATGCACAGTACAACTACACCACCCTCTGACTCTCCTGCACTTAGAAGGAGAAATAACTCCTTCCTCAAATCATGCTGGTCATGCGGCAGTTCAAAATTAAAAACCTCAGTCTAAACAAAGCAATTATAACAAAGCATTTGTTCTTTCACTTCTGATTTTTCTTCAGGGAGAGAGGGATGTCAGTTTTAGCATTTCTACCTCTGGCACAACAGCTGTTGTAGATTTTTTTCCCCCTCTTAGAAAGCATCCCTTCAAATGCTGCCTGCAAAGCAATGCAGAGATTTTTACAAAGTAAAAACCTAAAAGGAGTTTTTTTTACTCATTAGCGAACATGCGGAAATGTCTTCTGAATTGGGTTTTTCACATTACTTGCAATAGCCTCGCTACTTAAACAACTATACAACTATACAATTCTGTTCCAAATTTAATGAACAATGACTACACATCATTCTCCCAAATTTTGATATGAAATCAACCTGCTTTATAAAGATCATGTACCATTGACCTCAAATGAGAAGATTTCAAAAATGTTGTATAAGTACTATAGCCATCAGCCTCTGCATTTAGCTTCAACATATCCCATTATATGCCTAAAAAACAAAGAACAATGGACCTGAACTGCTGTACAAAACTCCAATTCTTTACTACAAACATTGCATTCGGTTCTTGGGTTTTAAACTCTCTATACCTTTGACCTTCTTCAGCTCAGCTCATAGACATCCTATTAACACACTATAGTTTTGCAGCTCTAGAATTTGAACTCATAGGATGAAGGCTTTAGAAGGAAAGATCTTAAATTGCCAAAAAAGCTGAGCATTGAATCCTCAGATAATGTTTTGTTGAAACAGAAAAAATTGACAGTTCAGGAAAAAAACTGTTGCACAAGGAGTTCACATTGACAAAGAATAAAATGTCAGCAATTGACTGCAGGCAAATCATGCAACAACAGAGGCCACCACATTGGACTTCACCATATTGTCTGCGGCCTAAGGTGCTGTCAGAGGCCAACTTTTAACTTTCTTTGAAGTTTGGTAAAAAATCACCAGCCAGAACGGATCTTGTAGCTTCCTGAACTCATAATGTAGTTAAAAACAGTGAACAAAATAACACATTTCAGTGATGAAAGCAGTAAACAACACTATTACAATGAAAAAAAGAGCAGTGAAATTCTACAATTCCAATACCTGACTCTCTGCGAGCAACATCAGCTTCCAATAGAACCTTTTTTGCAATAAAATGTTACATGAGTATGTACTTCACTCGTCTATCTGGGACACATCTAAGCTTCCTTGAGAGGAGACAGCTGAGTTTGTATGGCATTCAAATTAGGGGCAGAAGGGAAAACAAAGAGCTGAGTGCTAACAGACGAGGGCTGAAAGCCGGCTGAGTACCAAGAAGATGTAAGTCTTACGTGCGGAAGCTGTTGCATTCCTGAAGTAACAGGAACAAGCCTGTAAGAAAGAGAGTAAGTGGATCTAGGAAGAATGGAAACAGTGTCAGTGTGTGCACCAGAGAAGATGAAACTTGTGGTATCAAAAACAGCGAAGAAAATCTCCTGCAATGTGCTGGTAAGGTTCTGTACTCTGATAGAGATTGTAAAGGCTGTGCCCAACACAGCATGCGGTGGGCAGTCCAGAGTGACAACTAGTGGTGGGGATTCAACCAGAATGCTTGATAGCTGCACACGAGTTGTAACTGCATTGAATGAAGACTTGGCCACAGATTCCACAGTCCCTAACAGAGCCACTTCTGAAGGCATTGAATTGTGGCCACGCTGCCACTTTGCAAAGATTGTCCCAACTGGGAGTGCTTTTGAGGCAACCAAAGGCTGGACCCAAAAAAGCTGTGTGAAAACCTCATCTGCTCCAACAATTATCCCTCCCATGAGTTGATTAATGCTCATTTCTCCCTCCTTGTCTGTCACTTCAGTCAGGTGGTCAGTACCAAGTTTGATGAGTTTGGCTGGCCCATGTCCTCCAGAGAGTCGAACAACACATTTGTTCTCATCAGCCTCTTCAATACCCACTGAGAAAAGACGAAGAGGAAGAGAGCTTGTATTCTTAAATGTTACTACCAGAATACTGGACTCTTTCAGTGCCAAAGCTGCTGCAGTCACCTTGCCTGCTTGGTTTGCCTCAAGTCCCCCAAGTAGTAGGGCATCTCTGCGAAAAGGAGCCATGTAGCGATGCCCAACAGACAATGCCTCCTCACACTCTATGAAAACACTTTTGTGCAACCGATACTGGTAACCTGGATGCCCACCTTCTGCTGCTTGGTACACAAAAGTGGACATCAATGTTACAGCTTTTGAATCCCTCCACCGAACAAGCACCACTGTAGACCAGCTCTCCCCCACTTTAACTTCAGGGACCTCCACAAGACCAGTGAACTTCACATAGGATTCATCTCCTACCAAATCAACAGAGGCTGGAACAGCAGGAACAAGAAGCTCTGCTTCAACAGGCGATGGAGTGGACATTGAGGACAAACTTTGATTTGGTATCAATGTTCCTGAAGTTGAAGGAGCAAAATATACTTCAAGGTCTCCAGATTGTATGTGATGGCCCATTGGTCGAATCTCTACTCGCACTGGGAAAGCTTCACCAACAAGAGCTGGACTGGGTGCTTCCAGCACAATATCAACCAGAGCATCTGGCTCTTCAACCTATGAGGAAAGTTCAGGAGAGAAGCATCTCCCTCGTTAGCCAGTCAATCACAAAAAGAGAACATCTGTGTGACTTGAGTCTACAACTCAACAGAGGTGTAAGTGGTAGAGACAGTCAACCATACTGGATAACTACCAGACAATAGGAACATGGACATGAACTAGTCCTAGAAACTAAGAAATAACTGTGCTGGCAGATTTCAGCTTCATGCGCTCAATGTGTTGATGCATTCAACATCAAAGGAAATCTGCCTCAGGTGGCATTAAATAGCACTTCAAGCCACTGTTGTGGGTGATTGGAGAGTGCAAAGTAGCAAAAACTTACCCGGATTACTTTCTGCCCAAATTCAGCCAAAGCACCATCAGCCAGTGGCAATACATCAAGCCCAGACTCAAACATCCAAAGAGGAATCCCTTCCCGACTCGCAGGGCTCTCCACTTGACATTGAATGGTTGCATGTGGTCCTACACGCACCACGACTGCCATGCATTCCAGCTTCCCACTCTCCTCTACAATTTGCATACATGTAGGGTGAGAGATTAACACAATCCAGCTGACATTTGTGTACAGGCCCTAAGAGCTGAAGAAACAATTCCTTTCCAGAACCCATAATTGCAGCAATTCCATCAGACGGAACCACTCACACATCTCTCACAATCCATCATGCATGAGAAGAGCTTGGGAACATGAAATCCATTCCCTAAATCAGTGAGCAGATTGTCAAAATCACAACACGCTTAGGACACCTTGCAATTGATTGAGCAACCACTGCAGAAACATAGACACACCTGCAGTTATTTCAACTGTAATTCTTTTCCACTTCCTTGGTTGCAGTTGCAAATCAAAGTCAGATACTCGAGTCACATCTTGTTCTGAAGGAGAAGTATCTGTTGCTAAGAGTTTAGATCCCTCGGATGTCGAAACAGCCCTCTTCCTTCCTAGAACGAAGTTGCAAGAAGGTTGATTGAAAACCACCTCCACCTCATGCAAGGTGATGGGAAGTGGGAGATGAGTGAGTAAGGCAATTGTAAGACTTGTTGCTTTCCCTGGTTTGACTGTCTGGTTGTGGAATGCAACACAGGCTGACATGACAGCTCGCAGTGGACTCACTAGGTCAATTTCAAGTGCAACTGGCTGCAAGTCAGTCACATTTAGGGCAAGGTCCCCTTCATTGGACAGAACCTGTGTTGACCCCTGCAAAAGCTCAAGAACTTCTTCCTGCACCATTTCCTTCTGGAGGTGTGCATTAGGACCAAGTTCTGGGCCAAAAAGAAACCCCTCAATGCTAGGCAATGTACTGAGCTCAAGACTGTACTCCACATAATCCTGTAGCAAACCTAATTGGCGAGAACACTCTCTCAAGTATGCAAGTGCAGATGCTAACAGTGCCACCCACGCCTCTTTTCGATACATTCCAGCAACATGCCCAAAGAGGCGTTTTGCATTGCTGTAATCCTTCGCAGCAAAATATTCCCTTCCCATTTCGCTCCCAAGTAGGTAGATAGTCCGCCCTGCCTCCATTATCTTGAAATGTTCATGAGCTTTTGTCAAAAGCTCAATTGCTACATGTGAGTGGTGAAAACCCTTCTCCATAAGTATTGTATGTCTCATATATTCAGATCCCGTTGGACTGCAGATCCATGAGGAAGCAAGTTAGCACTTTCAGGCATTTATCCTAGGAGCATGAGAAAAAAAAGATACAAATGACATGTTTCAGCTAGAATAAAAACAACACTTTTAAAATATGAATAGTAGGTCATTCAATCTAGAGAAAGGACCTCTGGGAATGGTTGTCATTGCCTCGTTTCAGCAAACGTGATGCCTGTCCAACATAGACAGGCGGCCCAACCTCTGAACGTGGCCCTGCTAAGACATCAATGACATTGCCATCCTCAAATCTTTCAAACTTTGCCAATTCTGCTTCAAATGTACGCCTTCTTCGTACCATATAAGCTGCTGCTGCCTGCATGCCAAAGTCCCATGCAACAGGCAACAATCACCCAATAAATTTTTCCACTTATAGCTTAACATCAGACCTCTTCTACAGCAATCTTCGTGAAAAAAGTATGCATGGGCTTGACTTTTAAAATTTGCACTTGAATGACCACATTGGATAACACAGTGCTCTGAAATCTAAAGATACTGAACAATGCTCCAAGTCCTGATATTGCTGCACAGCCATCAATACAAGGCTGCTAATGCTTAGCTCAAATAATGCTTATAAGTGATTGTGTCTCTGAAAGTAGAAGGACAAAATTTTTAAAAACCTGATAGTAGAATCCAGGCTGCAGTTCACGTTCAGAGAGGCCAGGGGCTAAAGCTGCTGGTTGTGAGGTTATTGCCAAACTATTTTGAAGTAGCTCAGCAAAAACCTGGAACTGCTTACTGAACCAGGCCAAGTGTAAGAAAGTCCCTTCTGGAGGCCCCACCATTTTCTTAAACCAAGCTACATGCTCTCGAAACCACCTTACTGCTTCACTTTCTTTGCCACTATGTAGCAACAAAGTTGAAACCTTAAAATGCAGCTGCTCAGCCACAGCCTTCATCTCAACAACACGTTCCACAGGCTGCAGCTCCATTGTTGTGTTTGTTATCACCTGCCAAAAAGGGTATCTTCAGTATCATGTATGGAATTTCCATCCTTTTAAACAACTGGCTTTTATATCAGATCTGCAACAACTGAACCCTCCATATATTTCATCAAGTAATCTGCTGGATGCCTTTCAACAGAAATTCGTTACATCCTCTTGTATGATCTCCATATTTTCAACCATGTCAAGAAGCAATTACTGACAGGATGTCCATTATTTCTCAGTTGCATTCCATTGTCTACTGTGACAATGCTCCGACAAACTAAAAAATGACAGACCAAAGAAGCTTAACCTTATATAGATAACAGAGAGGCCAAGCACCTCCTGCAGTAGAGAATAGGCTGTCTCGTAAAACTTGAGGGCTGCCACCCAATCCCTTCTGAATTCAGCATAAACTGCAACCTGTCGGCATCACAAGCCAATCAAAGTTGCTGAGAATCAGACCAGGATCAACAAGTAGCAGATATAGGAGAGTCAATATCTAGCAGAAGTAGGACAGTCAATAAGTGGCAGATACAGGAGAGCCAAGGAGAGCCAATGGATAAGGCATGTACCTTGAAGTTGTAGCGGACACTTAGCTCCAGAGAGCTGTAAGTTTTTTTCTCTATCCGCAGTTTCACCCTTCGCCCTTCTTCTCGGTAAAAAGTGGTTGCAAGTTCACCCATAATGCTTCCCAATCTGATCACATGCACAGAGTCAAGTCCTACAGCACTGTCAGGAAAGCAAACTCTATACCAACGAAAATATCAGAGATACCAAATTTGAGATGATCATTCTGAACACTTCACAAGCTCACAATGACTAAATATTTCACATCAATTTCTCCCTATCCTGATGCCAGGAACTCAAGAGATGTCAGCAAGCACTGCTAACTGAAACAGAAATGCTAGGAAATATCTAACCTAGCCATAGAACGCTTCATCTCACTGGGCTCATGTGTGACAAAGATGATACAACTCTTTGAATCAACCTCTGCACGCTTTCGAAGGGTTGTTAACCGATCCTCATTCACTTCACCTGCAGTCAAGATTGCCAGGGAGGTCAGTATGAAGAATTTACATCACCCCCAATCACCATTAATCAACCAATCAAAGAAAGTTCAGTGGTGGAAGTGCAGGCATAATCTGACTGGAAACTTGTGATGCTCCCCTAGCATTAGTGTCACCAGCATCACAGTCTTGTGCACTTCAGCACATTCTCACCACAATGTTAGGGTTGCATGGATGGGCTTACTTTGTGTAGTCGGTTGCACAATTGCCACAACAAGCTTTAAGTTGCGGCCTCGAATCACTCCCCTGTCCATATATCAAAACAACAAAGCAGAAGCATACACAAGAGTTCAAACTGCAGCCCCAGAGTTACAATAGGCAAATCAATTCCCCTGAAAGTCCTTAGTACATGCCAGCAAGAAATGTCAACTCTATGACACATCATACTAAACCTCAAGATGCATGAGTCACAATCACAAAACCTAGATATATGATTTTCTTTTACAGAACCATTTTTGGTGATTTTGCATTGAATGTTTGCAAGAACATGACCTAAGGATGGATTCTCCCCATTGAATAGATGTAATAACACAACAAATGCAACCACACACAAGAGCAGGTAATGTGCACATTGACACTCCAGATAACCAATTCAATAGATTAAGAATCTTACTTGATGTCGTCATGGTGAGCACATTGACGACACTCCAGATGACTACTATAGTAAAAGAATGAGAACCTTACTTGATGTTGTCAAGGTGAGTGCACACTTGCATCCACTGTGCAGGGTCTCCATAGACCTGATCTCGATCAAACAGCACAGCCAGAACAGCAGGCATTCTTGTCCGGTGCTTGGAAAGCCAGTCAGCTTTCAGAATACCTAAGGGAGGAGGCATTCGTGCGTCCGCCGGCTTTCTTTCCTTTCCTCCGATCATTGGCACTTTGGCAAAATCCGGCAGAGCTAGAGTATTTAGGGGCGGCGACTCACGGTGTAGATACAGCGAGATCGCCGCGTGTAGATCCGGAATTCCTACCAACGCCACCAGCGGCACTGGCGGCGTCCTCAGTTCTTCCGGATACTCCTCCATTTGCACAAAGAAATTCCGTCACCTTCTTCCCACACAACACAATCTCACAGCTCGTAGAGCTTGGGGCAGACCGGACAGAAACTCTTCCACTCCAAATCCCTCTACCTCAAGCAACGCCTTCAGATGTGATCACGAGGGCTACATAAAAAGAAAAGCACGAAATCTCGGTCTCACGCCTCTTTCTATGTCCTCAAAGACCACGACACCAACACACAACAAACCTTCTCGATTCTTCAAAAAGAGGCAGCACAAGAAAGACAAGTTCTCCGCTTCTTCACCTCATGACTTCGAACTTAGCTTGTTGGATCCGCAACTCGTTTCTGGAATTCTTGCACATTCGATTTCCAATCGCTTCGACAACCGAACCCTCGAATACCGATCACAAACATCAGCAACAACCGAAGAACCCGATCGTGCACAGCAATCCAAAATAATGGAGCTCCCGAAACCCTAAAACCAGAAGCTAGAAGGCAGTGAGACGGGCATGGAAACGGGTATGTACCAGGTTCTGAGTACAGACTATATACCGACGTTGGGCCAGAGTGAACCAGCACCCACCAGTGCACCAAACGTGGATGGATGGTGCACTGATAGGATTCTCTTTTCTATCCCTGTGCCATCCCAGGTTCACTTTTTCTTTGCCCTTTCTCAGCCCTGATCTCAGTTTTTTTTTGCAACTTTATTTTGTCCCCGCCCCCTACCCAGTTTTTTTTTTTTGGCTTTTGAAACTTTTCCCACCCACCTACTATTCCTCACCGACCTACTCACCTATATATTTAGATTAAAAGTATACTCTTCCCCATCTACCTACTCACCTATAAATTTAAAATGTGCTACTCTCATCCCCACCCACCTACCCACCCCATCTATTTGTCTACCTACCAACACTTTAGATAGATACCTACCAAACCCCACTTAGATGGCTACACCAACCTACCTAGTTGGCACTCCAATAAACCCCCAACGATTAAGAAAGAATAAAATGAAAGTATTGCATGGCACTTGGTCTTGTTCATTGAAGCAAAATTAATAAGGCAAGATTAAAGTAATCGTCACCCCCTATGTAAAGGGTATTGCAAATAGACATTGATGGTAAACATGATGTTTTTATGTGTTCTAAAGCTATTACAAAATCTTTTGAAAATCTAGAGGATGTGAAACCCCCCAATGAGAGTATTGTAGGTTCTATTTGGGGAGTGTTTTCCACAATGGGGGGGTATTGCACAGCCAACACATTTAATGAATGTTGTACACATGAGGGGCTTAGATCAACAATAGGACCTACATAAAAATATTTGATTTGCTTGTTTTAATGGTGTATTTAAGCAATGTGGAGTAGATTTAGCACTTATTTATATTAACACTAGGGTTTTAGAATTTTGGGTTATGGAGACAACAAATATTTATGATTTTTTTGCATTTTTTAAATTTAATTAAAATTAGACCTAATATGGATTTTGGGGGTGCGGGGGATTTGGCACAATACACTTTATCTCTCAAAGAAAGTCGAGAAAGGTTCAAACGCAAAGACCAAAGCAAAAGGTAAAAGACACACTGTGGTTTCTATTCATTTTTTTTTTTCATTTAATTTTTTCAAATTAGGGTTTAATTAGTGATTTTATTTTTATTTTTTTACTTAAGGTATTTTGTTCCCCATTACATATGGATGGTCATGGAGGTATCAATTGCATGTGGGTATTGCACATCTAGATTGAAAGCCCTACATTTAATCAATCAATTGTCTCGAAAAGGATAGGGATTTGTTTTTTTGCGTAAGTCTAAATAGCCATAAGATAGTTGTGTGAATTTTTTTTCCATTTGTAAACTACTGTTTATATATGGGTTGTGGTAAAGTTCATTTGTAAGGTATAAGGGTTTGTTAATTAGGGTTTAATGGCTTTGTTGATTAGGGTTATTACAATTTGTAAATTTGTGAAGGTATTCCATGAGTTTTCATAAGTTGGGGACTCCTACTACAAGGTTATTCCTTCAGCACTTCAAAACATGGGCGCAAACTCCATTGTCCCAATCCATCAAGATCCAAAACCTGGCAAAATCACATTTCTTGAATGTGTACTTAGTGTGGAAAGATGGTGGTATAAATGAAATTTAAATTCTTGCAAAATATTTCACACTACTATAACAACATATTTGCATTTCACATGCATATGTTCACTACTCATGTCTTAAATCTCAACAAACTTAACACTACCATTCATTCCAACATCAAATTCATGGTTATTACATATAACCAAAATTTGCACTTCAGAATACATTGTAAAAAACTCCAAAAACAATATTATAATTCACTTCATCATAATCTGATATTACAAAAAATTCACACAAAAGATGAACATAGAATTCAATATAGAAGTATGTGTTTCTCTATATTACTAAAACCATGAATCCAAATTATAGCATAATCCCATATTTTGTTTTAAAAAAATTTAAACAACACTTAAAATTTGTGTTATATCAAAATAGAATTTATGGTTTTATACTATAAATACTTATAGTTCCTCTTGTTCTTCTCAAAATTTTGTGTCTCGTCGTCTTTTTTTTCTCCAGAACTCTAACCTTTTGAAATATTCCAAGTCACATCATCATGATCAAAACAACAAGAATTCAAAATTCAAACTAACAATGTTACCTTATCAATCCCTATCCTAAGTACCTAATTCATCCAAAATCACATACTTGTCCTACCCCTTTAACATTACCCCTTTGTAGTTTGGATTCTGTCCCTGAAATCCTTGTAAAATGATAGAAATGAAATGAAAATATTTTATATCCTTTCAAACATCTATTTCCCCTACTATAGGTCTGTAATCCCAATCTACATAAAAACTAGTGGTTATATCTACGTTTTGTTTTGCAATTCCAATCTCCACCACCATTAATTCAGTTTGTGGTTTTATTTCCAAATGTTGTATCTTGGATATTTCTTTTTCTAATGCTGGAATAACCTCCACCTTTTCCTGTTCCTAAATTCCCTTTGATTATTTTTCTTCTTGACCCATTCCACTAAGGTCTTGTGGTATCTTTAACATTACCTCCTCCTCCTAAATTATTCCATTAAACCCTGCTTCTGTCTCTTCATCCTGGCCCAATACCTCTATACTTGTTGGACTACCACAAATGAACTCTGGAAATTTTTTTTAATAAGCTTCCAACTTGTACTTCAAAATTCTTTCATCAGTCTATGTTGAGCCAAATTCTTTTCCAACTCCTTTGTAAAATATGCCTCTGCAACCTCCCACCATTCCTTAGATTATGCTTCAAAATCTTACATCTTATTCTTCATCCTCATTAAGATATAATACTACAACATTAGTTCATAATCCTCTAGTCTTTTTTTAATACCAGCTAGATCCAAACTCTTCCTCTATTCATGTGCCCTCTCCAATTGTGCTTACATGTGTTACGAAATTTTCTAATACTCTTCCTTGTCCTCCATTAATTGCTCTCTTTCTACCTTTATTATCTTTCTTCGAAGCTCCTCAAATTATAACAAAAATACATCCTTCAGATTTATCAATTCCAAATCTATCATAACATTCTCCTTCTCCTTCTTTTCTTTAGTCAGTGCTTTCACCTAACTATGCAAAGCCTCCTTTGTTTCTTATGAAAAAAACAGTGCCTCTATCCACTTCCTCTCTATGGTTTCCCAGATTTCAGCCTTTTGCCTTAATTTATGTAGTTCTTCATCTTGTGATTTCAACCATGTGCTACCCTTGAGCTTTTGATTCTCATCCTATAGTTTTTTAATGAACATTTTATTTTTCTACTCAACCTTTGTCCTATTTTTCCTACAATTTCCACATTATGTTTATACCCCTTCTGGAAATCTCTCTCCTTACCCAATTCCTCTTGTAACATTGCCTTTTCCTTCTCCCCTATAGCTAATCTATTCTTCAAAGTGTTCACCTCCAAAGTCAAATTCCCTATATTCAAACTCACAATTGCCATGGTCTGAAATAAATCAACTGCTTAATCTGCTTTCATTACTTCTACAACTACCTCTTCCACAAACTTTGGTGTACTTGTTTGTGTCATAGGATCTCTAGATCCTTTTATAGATGATCCCAACTCCTATACCATTCTTCTCCCCAATTCAAATTCAAATGGGAATCCCTTTACAGATTTTGGCCTACTAGGTGGTACCTAGAAATCTATTAGTCTAAACTTTTCGAAAGCAAGTTGTGTTGCCACTCTTTCCGGCTACAGTTCAGTAGCATGTAAACTTTCCTTTGTCCATTGTTGTTGTTGCTGCAAATGATGTTATAAATGTTGAAAATGTTTTGGACTTACAATGGTCTCCATCCAATCTTCACATACATCCCCTTCAAAGTGCAAATGCTCCTCACCCTCTGAAAACCTTATTTCATGTTCGTTCTTAACTCCCTAGCTCTACTCCATTGATTGTTTCTCCTATGGCAATGTCATCTATGGTATCTCCTGCCTTTGCTCCCTAAGTTGTCTCTCCTATGGAGATGTCTTCTGTGGTACTATTGTAGTTTGTTTAATTACCTATACCACTATTAACATTACCCATACCACTGTTGGCACTTCAAATGGTTCCACTCTACCCCTCATCATTTTTCATGCCTTCAAATATGTGCTCTCCTATTCCCTCTTCACTCCTGAGCCTAAGGCTCCTCCTTCCTCAACCTTCTTCTTCTTCTTGAGAGAACTTCTTGAAAAGTCTACTACAACTTTCCTTCTATTTTCTAGCATTATCTGCATCTCTTCACTAGTTTTTTTAACCTTGGCTAGCGGTTTTTATGGATTGTCCCTTTGATGCACAAATAGATACTGAAAGATTTTTGCCAATACCAAGGCAAATTAATAGGTATCTTTCATATCCCCCTTATTATCCTTAACATAATTATACCACCTATCTAGTTGACTACACAAACTATTGAATATAATCGTGCCCAATTTACCTTCTTTGCTCTCACCAATGTAATAGATTTTTGTTGCTAAAATATTGTACCTTCTCCCTCTGATAAATGATAGATATAATGGTAGGATATTGGACAAATATGGCAAACCCAAACTCTTTGCATTCCATTGATTTGCAGAAGAATTTGCAGATGCAAGTCTACAACTCTATAATGCCTAAATTGCTAGTGACTTACTAACTTGTCCTTTCAATTCTTCTACATACCCTTCCACACACACTCCAAAAACATCTATAATCAGTTGTTTGCTAAATACGTACACCTTATCCTTATGCCCAAAGTAGATATTTGCGCCCTTAATCAAGAATGTGTTCAAAAATTCCAACATTACACGGGCATTAGTGCTTCCCACCCCATTAGAAACAAAGGAACAAGCCCTATTTTAGAAGCCTAGTCTTCTTACTCAACAATATCTTCCCAATTCTCCATATGCTCTACATCTTTGTCATAATTTTGTTTCGTTTATGTCCACATGAATCGTTCAAGGTCTAAAATATTAATATTTTTCTCCAAAAGTGTAGCTTTGTCCAGGATTACGCGTCTTTTATTCGATTTTGCTTCACACTACTCCATCTCCATCGCCCTTCGTTGTGCTTCTACCATTATCTACACCTTTGTGGCTTGCTATACTTTCAATTACACTTTTGTGGATAATTATTCTTCTTTTGCAACAACGTTCTCCTCCCTTGTGTCCTTTTGCATTGTCTATGCATCCACAAAATGTTGCTCCTCATCTTCATCTTCCTCCAATTCTTCAATGCACACCGAATCTATTAATGTAGCTCCTAGTCACATTTGCTCTCTTACACACCAACATTGTTTACTTTTGCACAAAAATTCAATTGCAAATGTTCTAATTATATCATGTCTTGAATTATTGTTTGTGCAAACTATATTTTCTTCATTATATGCCTTCCTTTCTACACATTCCAAAGATGATGAATGTGACAACAACCTTACAACCAATGACTGAATATTCAACACTCGTCTCACTGCTCTTTTCAACTCCTCTTCTACTTTTGTTCTTCTCAACAATTTCGCTTCCTCCTCCTACCTTCGTTTGTGCTCACTCCTATGTGCTTCTTTTTCCCTTGTTATTCATTATAATTTTTCAATTGCACTCTCTGCATTCATATTGTTATGAACTCCAAAACTTTGAAAACACAAATAACTACTAGCAACAAAAGCAAATTGCTTTCGACAATTACCCCATTTTTTCTCGTCCTTAAACATCCCGCCCGCCACATTCATTTTTTCATCAGTGCACTATTTTTTAATTAACACACGATCCTCAAAATTAATATGGCCCATCACTATAAGTTTATGTGTCCCTTGTACAACCACGTGGAAGCACTTAGTATCATCATTATGAATGAACATCACAAATTTAATGTTCCAATTATTCCACATCCATAACCTTCTTACATTATTTGTATTGACTCCACTTCATTCGCCCTATACACCTTCTATTGATTATGCCCATTTATCTATTGATTATGAAAACACATTTGGTGATTATACTAATTTTTCTACTAATTGTGCCCACAATTCTGATGATTATGCAAATAATCCTAATGATCGAATGAATATTGTTGTTAATTCAGCCAATATGCCTAACATTTCACCTTTAGATCTTTGCATCCCAAATCCCGCACTTCTATAATTATTGTTCATCTACATATTGAAAATAAAAGTTGTGTTCACCATTGGATCTATGATCTGTTCTTTGTCTTCAACATTCTTCATCTATGGTTTCTGTATTTCACATCCTTCATCATCCTCCTCTATGTCAGAATTTGTTTCTTGAACTCCACCTACACTCTATTCCCAATATACTAAATTTGTTTTTCTTTTTTCTGAACTTTAAATTCCATGTATTTATAAGGTTTGAAATTATTCACATTGACCAACACAGGGTTGCTTTCAAACTTCTCAATGGTCACCAATAACACAATGTTATTTGGCAACACATATTGTACTCAATACGCTCCAAACCATTTCCTAATAAACTTCCCTAGGTGTGATTTATTGTCCTTTGGAAACCACAGAACATATTCACCCTAAATTGTTGTTCCGGATTCTTTTGTTGATTCCTTGCACTTTATAATTCTACTAGTTAAAACTCTCACTAGAGTATCATCTCTCTCATTTCCACCAACAATTGGAATAATGTACTCTATGGGCATTAATGGATATGGTGTACACAATGTTGCTACTTTATATGCAGTTATGTATGAAAATAACATTGTAAAGATATGCTCATACTAATCTATTTTATTTTCACTAACTAACTTGGTTAATAGTGTCCCAAGTACCTTGTTAATAGATTTAGCTTGCCCATTCCCTTAAGGATAATAAGTTGTAGAATTCACATGTTTCATCAAAAAATGATCTATCAAATACTTGATGGCATCATTAATGAAATGAACTCCCTGATCTATGACTATAGTCAAAGGACATCCAAACCTAGTTAATATGCATTCATACATAAATTTTGTTGTGATTAATGTTATATTAGTTATCAATGCTCTTGTTCCCACCCACTTAGTAACATAATTTGTGGCAACAAAAATATATTTGTTCCCTTTATATCTTCTTGCTAACTTAATTGGCCCCACAAAATCAAGTCCCCATTTCATAAATGGTTCCTTTGGAAGACTTGTGACTAGTTTTGCAAGGCTTTGAATTGTTAATCCTCATGTTCTTTGACATGCATCACAAGATCTATAGTAATCATGCACATCCCTATACATAGTTGGCCACTAATATGCAACATCCAATATATTCCTTTGTGTTATGTTAGTTGCAAAATGCCTTCCTAAAGGTCTTTCATGTAGTTTTTTCATCACCATTTGTGTTTATGTTGTCAAACATCATTGTAGTCTATTTATTTGGCCCATTCTGTACAATTCACAATTCTTCAATGTGAAGGGCTTTACTTTTCTAACCAATCTTTGTTTTATTGCACCGATAACATGTCCTCAAGTTGTCATGTTTTCAAAAATTCTTTTAAATTATTCGATCATTCAAGCCTTGTATAAAACAAATTTGCATCTATGGTTTGATCATGCACACCTATGGGCTCTAATATTCAGTAATCTTGACAATGCATCTGCAACTACATGAATTTTACCTAGCTTATACATCATTATGAAATCATATTTGAGGAACAATAACAACCATCTAGTTATTCTCCCTAAAACCTATGGTTTGTTGACCAAATAGACTAATGCCATATGATCTACATAAAAGACAAATTTATTGCCCAACAAATAATGTTTGAACTTGTGCAAAGAAAAAACCATTGCTAAAACCTCTTTTTCTATTATGCTATAATTTTGCTTTGCTTTGTGTAGAAGCCTAAAATAATATTGGTTGATCACTCTTCCTTGTTACATTCTAAGACAACATAGCCCCCATAACTAACAAGGACACATGTGTATGATCATGAAATTCCACCTACCAGTTTGGTGATATCAACATTGGTACTTCAATATATTTCTGTTTAATCAATTCCTAGGCCTTTTAACATTCCTTTATCCAAAAAACTATTTTTGTCTTTTTGGTTAGTTTAGTGATAAATGCCATAATAATAATAAAATTTTCTATAAAACATTTGTAAAATTGTGCCATCCCATTGATTACTTGAATCTGCTAGGGATTCTTAAGTGGTGGCATGTTTACTATTGCTTGTATTTTCTTTGGATCTGGTAGTGTCCCTTCTTTAGAAACAATAAAACCCAAGATCATCCCTAAAAATACCCTAAATGCACATTTGTCTACATTTAAACCAATGCCATATTCTTTACGCTTTTGAAAACATAGTCTAAGCTTCTACAAATGACTTTCCATGTCATTATACATTGTAAAGTCATCCAAAAATATCTTCATAAAACTATCCAAATACTCTCTGAATGTTTTAGTCACGATTTTCTGATATGTTGGAAGTCCATTTTTAACTCCAAACGACATCACCTCCCATATAAAAGCCCCCTTAATTTGTAACAAATATAGTTTTGTATCTATCATCTGGAGCTATACACTGGTAGAAATTGGCCAAAATGTAACCATTCTATTTATGACTACATGCGACTATTAGTTATTTGCAACTACATTTGGACATTTTTGTAACTTTTTTTGTATTGGTCATATTTGCAGCTATAGTGCAACTACTTTACAACTACTTTGGTGTTCATTCTTCCATGTGACCAACATTTAGTTTAGTTTTCATCCAAAAAAACAATTTATGTCTCATTAACTGCAAATGTGACCAATTTAGTTGTAACCCTATGAGTATACAAAGGTGTACTTTGTGAATTCTAAAGAATATACTTGAATGTATTAGAATTTATAAATGTATATTTTGAATTTATATGAACAACCATATTATATGTGTATTCAAGTATTATTATTAGCATAGATGGCCTTGATATTATGGTTTCACTAAAAAAGGATATATTTTTAATTATTAAATTTTTATGTCAAATATTTGCTAAATATATTATCCCCATATTACAAGTTTATCCAAACCATCTTATTATACTTCTTTAAATGATGAAAAATGACATTTATTATTATTATATATTTATATTTATTACATGTGATAAAAAACTAAATTTCAATATTATCTTTGATTAAAATTTTGAAATAATAATATCTTATTACATGATGATGATGATGATGATATAAAAAAGATAGGAATATATATCTATATATATATAATTTAAAACTTGATATATTATTGTTAAAATCTTTTCAAATGACTAATGTACTTATTAAAAATTAATTTTTATTTATGAAAAAATGAAAAAATAATTATAATAAATCATAATAGCTCTAACGAGTGACATAATAAGATACTATAATAATAATAAAATAGCTAACCTAGGCTACCTACAAACATTATTATTATTATTATTATCATTATTATAAGTAATCAATTATGAAAAATTATTAGATTAATATAATAATTACTACAAATATTAATATAGGTTTAAGTTTTTATGTTTCAAATATATAATTGATATTTATTAATTATTAATATTCAATGACTATAATCAATTACTAATATATAATTTTTACTTTCACTTTTATTATTTTATAATAATTACTGTATTAGTTGGAATGGAAATCTAATAAATTATTATACAAATGTAATTCTTATTTATGAAGGAAAAATATACTTATTAATATATAAAGTATTTATTGTAATAGTTTATAAATAGATTCAATGAATGAAGTAATAATATGAATAATAAAAATAAAATAGTTAACCTTGGGTACCAATTAGCTACAATAATAGTTAAATTAATGTTATTTTTATTATTAAGTATTTAAATTTAAATTTATTGTTAACTATATATATGAAAATAATAATGGGAATAATTATAATAAAATAATTATCCCATGCTAGGTTTTAATTATATTATTAAATATTTTAAAAATATTGAATATTTATAATTAATAGTTAATAATTATTAAATACTGAATATTTCAGTTATTATATTAATTGATTTGGTTACAAAATAATAATTCATTAGTTATTAATAATTACCTAATTATTTCAATATTAACCAATAGTTAATTAAATTGGTTGATAGATTATTATAGTTAATATATATTTAAAATTGAATATTATAACTATTTATTTAGATAACAAATTATGTAATATTTAATAATAACTAATAATATAATTAATTCAAAATCATAAGATATTGATAATTATTACTACAAATAATTAGTTAGTTGGATAATTTATAAAGTGAATTAGTTAGTTTCCAGTTTAGTTGTTAATCAATTATTTAGAAATTTATTAATTTATTTTTCTATATTATATTCATTAAATAATTATTAATTTAATTATTTAATTAGCTAGTTAGTTGTCACTTACCTATTTAATTATATACTTTTCAAGATAAAAATGAAAGCCAAAACATATGGGATTAAAAAATGACTTACAACTAAAATTTTTATCCCATATGTTTTGGCTTTCATTTTCATATTGAAAAGTATATAAACAAGGTGTTTTGTCTTACATTTTCATATTTTAAAAGATGGGCATATGGGATGAGTCAATAAAAATGATTTAAACCAAAATAAAATATAAATATTCATGTATTTACACCTAATTACCTACTTTCTTAACTTACCTACCTATTTTTTTACTACCTAAGTAGGTATTTGGCCTAGGTAGGTGAACAAGTCTTATTTAGATAGGTGTTTATCCTATATGGGTAGGAAGGTATATAGGTAGGTAGGTACCTAGTTCAACCTACATACCTAAATATTGATTTCATTTTAATTTGGAAA
>Ga0116231_10001314_pt1 | contig 50331 bp, 37 predicted proteins | sample S1TSphgellanicum_2_FD_89695 | JGI IMG/M metagenome (GOLD analysis project Ga0116231, IMG submission 89695) | Host-associated microbial communities from peat moss isolated from Minnesota, USA - S1T2_Fd - Sphagnum magellanicum MG | ecosystem: Host-associated > Plants > Peat moss > Unclassified...
AGGTCACCCGGTTTTGGGGACAGGTTCTCTCTCACTCTCTTTCTCTCCCCGACTCTTTTCTTTTCTTCCTTTCCCATCTTTACCGCAGCCAGCCAGCATCTCCTCCCCAGAGACGTACCCCTTGCCGGTTTTGGGGACAGGTTCTCTCTCACTCTCTTTCTCTCCCCGACTCTTTTCTTTTCTTTAAAGACAGACAGACAGACGGACACTGGGTTTCAGGACCTCGGGTTTCAGGACCTCGACAGACAGACGCACAGACAGACGCACAGACGCAACAAGCGAAATTATATAAAAAAGTTATATGTAAAGTCACCCTGTCTTTTTAGGTCCCAGTTTGACCTGTAAATCCTGAATTTCATCCCCAATTTGGAGTAAAACCCAAAGAGTGAGGGAAGTTGAGAACCATTTAAGGGAATCTGGGCATTACTACTTCACAAGATTTCATTCTAACTTTACTGATGATTTTGTTATCTACTTGACATTGGCTCCCATGCAAGAAAACTTACTCTTTATTTTGTCTTTTTTTCATTTCATTTTGCCAACTGCACACAAACTCTCTCAGTAGCACACACACTCTCTCAGTAGCACACACAAGAAATGGTGGATTCTCCTGTACATTACAACTCTGTCCCCTGAGGAGAGGTGAATGAAGATCTGAAATCAGTTGGGGGAAGCCCAATACAGGAAGCTCCTGGTTTAGATGTCTCTATGACAGGGCTGCTCACTTCTGCCTTGTTTTGAGCTGCTGCACAAACATCCAAATCTTAAAGCCAGCAAGTGGAGTGCTGTGAATTAGCAATCCTTGTGGTTCCTTTGAGTTTGACAGGTTTTGAGGATAAGTAGCATGAAAGAGCACAGAGGCCAAAATATCATGAACTCTTCCAGACATCATGAGTCGTCCCTATCTGCTACAGCTGCACCAATGGCTGTTTCCAACAAGGCAGTTGTAGAAACTTCCTGCAATCTGTTGCAAACTTGTGCATCACATTCTAAGGTGCAAAACAATAGCCCTTGAAAATGATTGAAGTTAGATAATATGCCATACTCATTAGGACACTGAAGGACAAGACTGACACAGTCTGTCAGTCCAAAATGTGCTTGAATTTGCTCCACAAGTTCTTCTGGAGGTGCCATGACTGAGCAACACTGTAGCAGAAAGAAATCAAGCTCCAGACCGTCTTTCACACCTGCTATCAAATTAATTCCATGTCACATGGATAATGTGACATATGTGAAGACACATTTGTGTTCTCTGATTCTATAGTCTTCCTCTTTCTCTGACCTGAAGATTTGATAAGATTACTTTTCACAACAATAGAAGGCACCCAGAAGTACCCACCAGTGCACAGCGTGATACAGGTCACAGAGGTCACTGGCATAGTAGCTATTGTGGTGCCACATCCCAGCCTGCATGTGGGCACACAAAACTTGCAGATGCAAAGGATGCTCCATCAACACTGCAGCAAAACCTGGCACTTGATATTGTGTTGGAAACAGCTCTGCTAAAAGTCTTCCACCTTCTTGGAAGTGACTGTTGGCTGCAGATGGTCCTTCTCTGATAAGAAACCCATCTGATTTGGAAGAATAAAGTTCTAGTGCCTTGTGCAGCTGCAGTCCAAGCATACAGTGCAGTGGAATATGGTTTTATACCTCCTGCTTGCTCACATCATAATCAACTGCAGGCCATTCATTATCTTCAAACAGCTGCCTTACTCCAGCCCAAGAAACATCTGTGTCCAAATTCATCCACAACTCTGGTCAGGCACTCCCCCCAACCAAAACTCCTTTGCCAACCCCAGGGTGCAACACATCAGCAATATCAATATCTGCAACTTGGATTGCACTGGCGACAGGTGTTACAGGAACTGAGAAATCCTGCCACCTCATATTGCAGCCATTCTTGTATTGCCCTCCCTAGACTTCCATGAGCAACCCACTGTCCTTCACCTTTACCAGGCTCCACAACCCTTTGATTCAATCCTCTGCTAAACCACCACAGCCCCAATTGGTATCCTGACCTGTGACCAATATAAGTACCCATGTGCCCAGGATACATGCCTTGCACTTCACAAGCCCTTGCCAGTTCTTGGCATTCCTGTGCTATTACTGAGCGACTTCAAAATGGCTCATCACATATTGAATGTCTTTGATCGCTCTAAAGTAAAGCTGATTCAACACTGGGCCCTTTCTGACCTGCTGCAAGAACACAAACCAAGACACAAGCTCTTCATCTGCAAACAAAAAAAGATCAACCAATAGTCTTTGATGCAAACAGGTCACCACTAGAACAAAGCTCCTAACCATTGCAGTTACCAGTTTCCATGCCAAGAGGGCAGCTGTATAGACTTTCAGAAACAAAATTCCCTCATCAGTGTTAAAAGGTACTGGCCCTCATGTGATGTCATTCAAAGCCGCTACTACAGTGAATACACAGACTACACAGCCACTCATGTAGCAGTTGTAAGTGACAAACCATGAGTCAGCCATCCTCTCCAACACAGGAGCAGAAAAACTCTTGCAAAGTCTCAAGAAGCATGTCCAAAAGCCCTGACTGACTCCATCACCAGCTTGAGTGTGGGGGTGGGAACCGTGAAAATCTGTACACAGAAGCTGTCAATTGTGGGTGCATTCCCAAGTGCTGTTGCAGTCTCTTCTGACACCAAATCCTAGTAGTCTGGATTCTGCTCCCAACACTAAAGGTGGGAGTGAAGTTCAGGATTCACAGTATGTCTTCAAGCCATATCCAAAATGATGAAGTACACAACTCTGATGTCAAAAACGTGTGAAACTTGTGCACAAGCTTTAAAATGGAACTGGTTATCTTGCCCATCATTTGCTAATCAGCATCACAAAGGATCAAGCAATGCAGAACGAGGCATCTCAAATTCGGACATCTTCACAGGACTCCACTTCTAAACTGATCAAACAGGCTATCAACTTTGAAACACCCAAGCTGCAACAACACAACTTTCTCAAAAATTAACTCACCTCCAACGACCTCCTCAACATCATTTGCATGTTCAAATTTATAGAGCAGAGAAAAGTTGAGTCAAGCAAGGGAAGCAAAGAGCAATTATCTCCAGCTTCATATGGCTGTCCATGACACCCCAAAGACGAAGTTCCCTCAGTTTGGAAAGCTCCTAGAAACATATCATGAAATCACACACGTCATAGTATTATCCATATAATGGCTTACTGACATCCAGCACTTCTAACACATCCATGCTTGCTTCAATCTTGAGCCATTCTATATCCACCAGCTTCTCAATTCTCACCTCCTGCAAATTGCCTTTCATCACAACATGAAGATGCCATGACCATAGGCTTTCTTTGTGCTTCACATGAAGGCTCTCCAGATTTTCAGCCATCAATTTCTGACAGGCCCAACCAGTGTTTTTATTTCTGGCAAATATTGCCATTTTTCTACATTTAAAAATCTGTGGCTACCTATACAAAAGGAAAAAGGATGGAATTTTAATTTTTTTGCCACAAAATGGACATGGATGGATGAGGACAGGCCAAAAGATGTCGAGGGACGGTTTGGATTCGCCAACCTAAACCCTAGAGGTTTTGTCATTGTTGCTGAGATGCAATGATGATGACCGTTGATCTCGCCTTACAACCCTCCTAAACCCTAACTCTTAGCCTATTCGCAAAGATGTAGGCACTTGTCTCGCCAAAGTCTTGCGATGGTTGTGTATGAGAGCTCACCAAAGTTTTCTTCTCCTCCTTTTGGCTCATTGCAAGAGCTCCTACTTCTATTCTTTGTTCCCCACTTGCGGTGGTGTTTCATTTGCAGTAGCTTCTAGTCACCAACTACATTTTCAATGTTTGGAAGTTCCAACTTATGTCTTGAATGCTTGTGTTCGTGTAGGTTTCCAAGTTCCAACAACTCTCATGTTAGTGTGTTGTTGGCAGGAGCTCCATGAATTCATGATCCTCCATCATGATGAGCGCGCATTGAAGTTCTTCACTTTTGCAAGCGCCACGATTGCTAGGGAATACAAATTCAAATACTTTTGTAGGTTTTGTTTGTTTTCTGTGTTTTATAATTCTTCAAATCTTCAAGGATCTTGTGAATATTTTATGTGTGCAAACTTTCTTGGGGATTTTATGCAATTTTACACTATCACAAGAGTATCCATGAAAACATGCTAGATCTCCTAACAAAATTCTAAAAAGGTACATAATCTAGCCATTTCCGTTTGAATTCCATATTTCTACCGTTTGCTTTAATGGTGTTTCATGGGTCTATGTATCCCGACCCAGGGGACTAGACTACATAACTGCAGTCGAGATGTTAAATGATTTGACTATACTGCTATGATGGGAAACTTTCTCAGATCACACACATAAAGCACAAACGCTTAATAATGCAATACAGTAGTAATGGCTATTATCAAAGTTTTCCGTTTGCACGGTTCCTTTACGATTGGGCAGGTACTATAGGTCTTCTGACCGCTTCATGCTACACGACAATTCTGTTAGGACCTTATATCTAGCAGTTGCCTCCCGTACTGGCAGCTTTGACAAAAAGATCCCTTTGGAAATCAATTCGTCTTTAATTCATCAAACTCATGAGTGCATTAGGGTCAAACGTTACCCCTTCTAACAAAGGGTGGCCTGAAAGGCTCCAAGGCCCAACTAAAACCTTGGTGCGAACAACCTTCCGGGGAAATTGCAAAGAGCATAGAAAAACGCTCACCAACCTAAACAACAAGCAAACACCCCTCAACGCATTTCGGGGAGAACCAGTTAGCTTTGGGTTCGAGTGGGATCTTCCCCAAGAGTTCACATCGACAGGAAGGTTTGGCACCTCGATGTCGGCTCTTCGCCACCTGCAAATTGTTGTAGTACTATCTCAGTTGACGAGATACTCTTCAATTTGATAAGGGGAGTCTTACGATGGGCAACTGTCATATACAGTTTTATAAGAAGAGGCCGGACAAAAAAGGCCCTTTGCATGCTACTTGCCACCGGCAAGTCACGCAAGGTCATATTGGATTTGTAAATAGACTAACATTGGTAAATATAGCATTAGCTAGCCTCTTTTATTTATGAGGATTCCCCCACACAAAATGGTTTGAACAAAATGTAGATGAATTACCATACATAACATAAAATTTCTCCTCCTATTTGTTTTTGGCGTGCCTCCCGATCTGTTACGTGAAAACGATAAGAAATTAGCTCAAGAAGTACTAAGAAAGGTGCTAACGGTAGGGGTCCCTTCGGCCTCTTGACATTGATGAGGGCGGCCTCAAGAGGCCGAAGGGTGCAGCAGAGCACGCAGACTTCCATTTCATCATCAGAAAACGTAAAAATGCTCCCCGGAAATAGGGTTTCCCAAACGATTGAATCGTTGGTTAATCGCTTAATACTTGCTTTAGTGGTGTTTCATGGGTCTATGTTGGTGTTACTTCTTCAATGAGTATTTTTGTTTAGTGATGTAGGTGCTTTGTGCTTCTTTGTTGGCCTTTTTGCCTTTCTGCTTTTCTAAACTTTCTGCCTTAGTAAACCCTTTTTGCTTCAATGGTCTGTAGAAAGGTTCTGTTGGTCTTCTTTTCTATTTTCATGTTGTCTTTAGTGAACCTTTTGGTTTCAATGCCCTTATTTGCTTCAATGAACCTTTCTACATTTTTGCTTTAGTAAACATTTTTACCTTAATAAATCTTTCTGCTTTGTGGTCCAATGTGGTGCTTTAGGGTTCTGTATTGGTTTTCTTTTCTACTCTGTCTTTAATGAGTCTATATGTTTCAATGCCCCTATTTGCTTCAATGAAATTTTCTACTTTTTTGTTGAGTAAACCTTTTTGCTTTAGTGGTTTTCGGTCTTCTAGGGTTCTATGTTGGTCTTCTATTCTACTTTAATGTCATCTTTAGTGAACCTTTATGTTTCAGTGACCTTTTTTGCTTCAAATAATCTTTTTACCTTTCTGTTCAACGAGCCTTTTTGATTCAATGGATTGTGGTATTCTGTGTTCTATGTTGGTCTTCTTTTTTGTTGTCAATGTTTTGATTCTTCAATGAGCCTTTATACTTTAGTGGACATTTATGCTTCAATGAGCCTTTCTGTTTCAATGGTGCTTCAATGGTAACTAATGTTTTTATAACAACTGGTGTTATTATCTACTATATTTAGTGCTACTCTCTTCTTCAATGAGCCTTTATACTTTAGTGGACATTTATGCTTCAATGAGCCTTTCTGTTTCAATGGTGATTCAATGGTAACTAATGTTTTTATAACAACTGGTGCTATTATCTACTATATTTAGTGCTACTCTCTTCTTCAATGGGGTTATTTCTAGTGTTATTCTCTTTTGCAAACTTGGTACATTATTTTTTTCAATGCAACTGTCTTTATTACACTACTATTTAATGAGCTATTATGTTCTCTTGGCACAATGCCACCACTACTGCCACATGCTTACAAGTTCAAAAACTTCTCTTCCAGGAATTTTGAGGTAGGTAGGCCTTTTGTCATTCCTACTAGTGACACAACATTTTCATTTCATGGTCGTACTTTTCCATCTTCTCCTCCTTTATTTTCTAATTGTAGTTTTGATCCTTCCAATGTAGATCACATTGAAAATGTGCCCATGCCTTTGAATAGGTCTTCCCCAAGTGTTAAAGATGATAAGCCCATCCAACTCAAGGTAGGCATCAAGAAGAGGAACTATGATGCAATAAAAAAGTTATAGGAAAAATGGGCTGCATAATTCCCATGGGTAGAATTGTTTGTAAGGGAAAATGGAACCTAGCACATTGTCAAATGCAAGATTTGTATTGAGGTAAAAGGGAAAAAAAATAAAAATTGCTATTATGTGGGGTTCCCTTTTGTAAACATGCAAGTTGTTAGAAAGTTGTGAAGAATATGGGGTCTAATGTGAAAAAAGGGGATTGGTTTTACTCCAAAATTTGTAAGCATGCCAAACAAACAAGAACATTCACATCTTGTAGCCGAAAGGCTATTGATGCCCAATTGGCACATGGGATGGTAAGAGAAAAAGTTCATAAAGTTGTTCAATTTCCCAATATGCTTCATTTGTTGTAGTAAGGCCGTCCAATGCTGGAATATGAATCCTTGAGGCCACTATTTGAATTTTTGATAATGCCCAAAAATAATAAAAAACATTGGAATGATAGTTCTAGCTAGGCCATGATAGAATTCATGCGCCAAGTGTTGATGAAGGTCAATAGGGGCTGTAGTTCAAATTGCACATTACGTTGTTTTGAGTTGTGATGAGGTTTCCACAATTGATAACTAATCATGGTTGTTTGTTCATGATTGTTATGTGGTGCAGAATTAGGTAAGGATTCTCATTCTAATATCTTTGGATAGGATGGTTGCAAGTTCAAGGAATGATAACCTAATTAAGGTTATTATGGAGGCACTCATGATAGGTGGAGGTTTGCCATGAAACCAAATTGCCCAAAGCTTATCTATTTTGGGGCAATTGGTGTTAATGTTTTTCAAGGGATAAGGACTGGTGTCACAAAATAGATCCATAATAGTTATGCTCCCAATTCTTAGGCGATCCATTGCATGGCCCACTAGACAAACATGGCAATGCAAACCTTATCAAGTTTGCCTTTGTTGATCCACTTTGAGCATTTGTTGCAAACCCTACACAATTACTTTGCACATTCACCAAAAAGACATTTAGAGTTTACAAAGCTAGTTGAGATGTTGGAAACAAAGGGGAATAAAATTCTTCGGAATGTAAAGACAAGGTGGATCTCAATGTTGAGCCCTACCAAAAAGGTGATGGCATAATATAGAACATTCTTGGTGAAAATAACATTAGATAGCCCTACAAACTAGCAAGCCAAACAAAATTATGAAGATATGTGTGAATTGCAAATCTTGTTGTGACTTGCTTATATCTTGCCACTACTGGAATCTATCTATGTTTTAATTAAATTTGCACAAATGAGGGATGTGTTTGTGTGCGACCTTGTGGCTGCTATCAAGGTTTGTCAAGGTGATATGTATAACATGTATTTAGAAGAGAGTTCCAATTGCAAATACCTTTTGGGCATTCAAGTCCTTGCTTAAGTGTAAACATGAAAACATCCATATGAAGTGGATACCTAATTTTTAATTCTGGACTTCAACATTTGGCCTTTGAGGTAAATGGCCAACACATATGTAATAATTTAGGGTTTCAAGAAATTTTGATGTAATAACAATACAAACCTTGCCATAAAAACTCCAACTACATTGATTAATAGCCTGAAAACCGTGTCTGCATTCCAAAACTAGCCAGCTTTTTCCACTTAGCAATTTAGAAAAATGTCAAATAATTCACCTAAAAAATTGAAGTGGCAGCCAAGTTTTTATAAAGAATTTACTAGTGGGGCCACATAGAGTTCCTACAACACCTTGCTACTAGCCAGAGCAGCACCAATTGCACTTTAGAGGTGGCCCCACTGGCTACTTTGCAAGAATGAATAAAAAACACTGGGCCCAACCATTGTTCTATCCTTTCAAAGTGATGGCTTTAAGTGAAGATTGTGAGCTCCAGAGTTACCCCTGATTCTGATGAACAAATATCAAAGACGTTGGTGAGAGATAAGAATTGCAGCTCTGGACAAGCTAAGAGCAATACATGTAGGTCTGCTCCAGACACTCTGATCTCCTTTAGAGTGAGAGATGTTAGAGAGAGGAAGCTGATCTTAACGACCGGATCTCTTGTGAGCATAAAAGTCCATGTCCTCCAAAACCAAGCCTACGAGTTCTAATACCTCCCCCATTTTCTCTAACGCACTGCGTTTGATCTCCATTTTGAAGGTCAGAAAAATAGCGACCCACGAAAATGCAGCAGCCATGTAGTCACAGTCGCTGCTGAAAACTTGTGTTTCTCACCAAGAAAACCGACGTACAACTGTTAGAAACTTGACATGCGCATCAGAGTTTGCGTGATACCAACTTCTAGATCTTCTATTGACATCTTGACATCTTTCGATCGCGCGCCCGCCTCCAATCCGCTCCCCTGAAGCGCAGTCTGAGGGGATTGTTGTGTGCGACCATTCTCCACTTCCGGCAAGTAACCGAAGCGCTCATCACATCCATACATCTGCGACGTGAGACAAGATCCTACCTATCAGGTCCATAGGAAGAAGAGAAGTGCTTGCACCCCTTTCTCTCCTTGCACCGCGACTGCTGACACTTCTGTCTTTTCTCATACTTCTCTCTTCCCCTCTTTCCTCTCCCCCGCTGGCGTCCCTCCACCATCACATCCATTCCAAAAACGAGGTACAAAAAATGAATCCGCTGCTAAAGCAGAGAAGTTAAAAGCATTCCACTGCAGCAACCCAATTCCCAAAATCTTGACGCAGGAATCAGACCCTGAAGGAAGCAAAACGGGAGCTGGAAGCGGAGCACTTTCGAGAGAGAATGGAAGCTCTCATCCCCGAAGTGCTTTCCCCTTCTCTCAGACTTCACTAGCGATGATACGTTGTGGTAACGGATCGTTTGAAGATGTCAATGCTCTCAATTCACAAACAAAGGAAGCTGAGATGGCTGAGGCAACGTACCTTCGCTCGTAGCTCTTTTCAAGTTACTTGTTTCTTGGCTTGTTGCGCCAGCGCTTGTTTCCACACTGAAAAAGCAATTGCGGCAGTTTCTTCTTCAACCTTCTGAGGTTCTGTTTCTTTTTCCCTGAATTTTCGAACGCCGGCTGTGTTTCTTGACCTCTTGTGCAAGCGTTTCTCCCCACCGCTGAAGCTACAAGCGGCAGTTTCGACTTCCCCTCTCTAAGGATTTTGACGTTTGAGGTTTGGAACTCCTGCTTCGTCTCTACATCTCTGAAGCTGGAAACCGAAGGTTCGTCTCCCCTTCAGCTTTATCTTTTTGTTGTTGTTGTAGTTTGCATCGTGCATGTGTCTACAGTAACTTTACTCCAGCATGAAGAAATGTTGAAACCAGGTAATTGAAAGCAAGTTGTAAAACTCAAGTTTCTGTAGTGAATAGCCTCATTGTTCATGCATGCGAAATATGCAAAATGTGGTGGGGAGTATACTAGAGAAGTTGCACAAAGAATTGGTCCCTTAGGATACTACCATCCTCCCATGTGTGGATTGGCAAGGTCAAAAGGTATTGGTGGTATGACATCCCCTTCAAATGGCTTCCTTTCCTTTGCAATACTGTCACATTCAAGCAACCAGCTTAGAGCAGCTCTTTCCTTTGGAACATTGTCACATTCAAGCAACTGTCTTTGAGCTACTCCACCCATACTCAACATTTAGCTCTGCAACTGTATTCTCCTTTCCAAGATTTACTTGTTTACTGATTCGAAGCCCCACACATAAACATGAACCTGAAATATCAAAACTAAAGTTGTGTGTGCATGGTTTGAGACACATAAATTTCATAATGAAACTTATTTACATAGCGACTCCGTGTAAGTGCCTATTATCTATTTAGATTTGCTTAAGTATAAAACTGAAAACATGTAACTATTAAACAAATGTGTTTATATGGTTTTTTCATAGCAGGGTAAAAAATGTAAAAACGGTAGATTTGATTAAGTATAAAACTGAAATCATGTAACTATTAAACAAATATGTTTATATGGTTTTTTCGTAGCTGGGTAAAACAATGTAAAAAAGGTGATTTTAACATGTGGGGAGGTTTCATAATGTTCTTATGATAGGCCAACCAAATGGTCCATTGCAAAAAAAAGAAAAACAATTTAAACATGCATTCACATTTAATTAATATGGATTTGTCAAAATATATTATCATTGAGGATGTATATACATTTAACACAAAGCATTTACACAGTCTGGTGCAAATGTAAATTTTAAGAAAAAAATTATGCGTGGCAACAATACAAATGAGTGTAAGGACTTGTGACAAATGATTTACACTAAATTTCACCATCTTTACAACTATTACACACAACACTTATCAGAACACCAAACCAAGTAAGCTAATCAATATATCTAAGCAATGAAGAGTAGATGTTACTGTGTTGTGACTTTGCCAGCCTGAAACACATTGAGCAAAAGTGCGGAGTCACAGATATTTTACTGAGCTTGTCAGGCAAATCTTAACTGATCTCTTCACCCCAAAAATGTTGTGCTATGTGCCAAATCTTAACTGATCTCTTCACCCCAAAAATGTTGTGCTATGTGCCAGTGGAGTTCTTAGTGTGCCAAAGATTGCGATTTTCACATCTATAGATTGGTTTACAGCATGAGGCAATTTGGGTTCACAGGAACCACCAAAAATGGAAAAGCAGATGAGATGTTGGGCATAATCTATATCTCTTGCTCTGTAAGAAATGCCTTAAGCATCTCATGTTTCAGATGTTCACATCCATCACAGCTTGCTCTAAATAATCCTGCATTGAACTATATATGCTGATGTAATTATAGTAAAGCTAATTTCGCAGGCATTGGGACCAGGTCTGTAAGTAATGGAGGAAGAAAGAAAAAGCTGCTTCATTGACAGAGATACTGGCCATTGCCATCAACACAACTCCTGGTCTAATATGCGGGTGTGTGACCATCCCATATCCTGTTCTCTATATCATGTTAAATCTGTAGCACCACCTCCCCTGGTCTCTACATTTTCAAAAATTTGTGGGAGTGTATGCCGAACTGCCACACTGATACTTAACAGTTATTGCAAGTGAACCCAGTCAACCATCTATCTTAAGAGTTGATCCGATCAGTAGTATATGAAATGGGTGGTGATTACTTGTACAAACAAATTGATTGCACTTTACAGTGCTTGCACCTTATGCATTGACAATATAACCACCTGCATTCAGAAAAAAAAGTCCAGTATTATAAACCTGACAAAATCCTGAAGCAAGTTAGAGAAGTTGAACTAGGGATAAGTATTCCCTGCAGATGCATACATGCCTTTGTGTTAAATGATGATATATACCAAAAAGACACCTTTCAAGTGGAAAAGAGGCTGGAGAATTAGTTTGGCTTATTCTGATTAAGCATTTAGGATTCTGCACTTTCATATTTGTATGGATCTCTTTTGCAACAGTTTCACACGTTATGCAAAGAAGTAAAGGGAGCCAGCCTTCAAGATAGAATGAACATTATAATGTTCAATCATTCCCAATATCTGAGCAAATCTCCAAACAATCTTCAATCCACAGAAAAAAACCTGTGCATTTGAGGACTTACCATTGGGATGGAGGCACTGGCCAGTGTAAAGGGAAGTATCTTCAGAGGCAAGAAAGACATAAGATGGTGCAATTTCCGCTGGTTCGCCAGCCCTCCCCATAGGAGTTTGCTGACCAAAAGTAGTGGACTGCTCAGGCTTCATTGATGCTGGAATCAGTGGTGTCCAAACTGGTCCAGGAGCCACAGCTGCCATTTCATACCAAAACTTCTCTTCAGCACAGCTGACGAATATTACACTCAATGCAATGAACAATTTATCTTAAATGCATTGTCCAACCAGAGAACCTCTGATGCACCATGACTGTTGTCTAGATATCACTGTGCATTGCAACTGCAGGATGGGATGCAGATGATACAAAATACACACAGAAGCATTTGGTTGGTTCCATTGTCCATGAAAACAAAAGAAGCAAAGTGCCGAGGAGATTTTTTACTGTTCAGAATGACAGTACTAATGCACAGTCCAAACATAGTACAAAACTCCTCAATCCTCTGGTCATGTATGCAAGTATGACCATTGCTTTCTTCCACAAATGAGGATTGTCAGAGCACAAGTCAGCTGAATTGCAATTGCAATTAGGGTTTGAATGAGAAGAGAACTGACCATTGACACGGATACCACGATCAATAAGCTGCAGAGCCAAGCCTCGAGTAAATGCAAGGATAGCACCCTTGGTTGCCGTATAATCCAGCAATTTTGCATTGCCCTTGAATGCATTCACAGATGTTGTGTTTATGATGGTACTCCCTCCCTTCATGTGCGGCAGTGCATATCTGAGGAAACAACAAAAAACAGCTCTATAACTACTCAATGAACAATGAACATTTCTTGCCAAGAACTGGTTTGTGATCTAAGGTAACTCTGTTATAACATATCTCAAATACCCGAGTCTAGGGAAGCAACTAAACCCTGAACCCAACTCTTGCCAGTTCTGAAGATGCAAGTCTAAGAAAGATTGCAGTGACAAATGTATGAGAAAATTCTTCCAGATTCTGATTCTCTTACACTATGGACATTCTCTTCAAAAAAGGATTGAGGATTGGAAACTCTTCAACTTGTGATTCTTCATTATTCAATCTTCAGTGAAGCTTTCGACAAATTATGTCTGGTCTTTGCATGCGAGATCTGAACTGACCTGGTGAGGAAAAATTGTGAGAAGATGTTAGTCTTGAAAGTTCTCTCCAATTGCTCTGGGGTCAATTCCTCAATTTTCTCCACAGTGTGCTGCTCTCCTGCATTGTTGACAAGAATGTCAATTTGGCCATACTTCCCAACCACAGCATCAATCACCTGAGCAGCAACAAAACAGACAAAAGGTGTTAGAAATCCAAACCACACATGATTCAGATTTATGGAAAAAATAAGGGGCTGCTAAATTAAAGGGATTTACTGCAATTATAAATAAACCTAGATACTTTTTAAGCAAAATAATAACCCTTCAAACACAGGTGGTATCCAACAAGTACACAAAGTAACCCCTCTAAGTGCAGAACAGCCTCAACACAGTTTGAAATAGCAGCAGGAGGATTTTGTTCAAGAACATTTATACTTTGCTGAAGGACTTGAGATCTTGGAGAAACAAAGGTCCTGATCAAGTCTGTTGTTGCACAAACCTTTTTGCAATTTTCATCAGACCCTAGATCTGTTGCAATCTTGAGAGGATCTTGAGCTGCAGGCGTCTTGTACTCTTTGAGAAGATGAATTGTATCCTCAGCATCTTTCTCTTCAACCCCTGGGACATAAGTGAATGCCACTGTTGCACCTTCCACGGCGAAATGGACTCCCACCGCACGCCCAATTCCTGAATCGCCTCCGGTCACGAGTGCAATCTTACCCTGCAAACAAAAACACAAGTCTGACATCGTAGTAAGCCGACTGCGTCCATGGATCAATCCATTCTACCGCCAACAAGAATCCGAACCAAAACTGGTTATCAGATTCTTTGTATGCAAAACTCTTAAGTGATCTGGTGCTTTGATCAGCTAGGGTTTAGGGTTCTACACAATCAAGCAAGAAGCAAAAGAGAGTGCAGTGAAGAGAAAAACATCATATCGCATGCACCTCAAGCTTTCCGGCGGGCTTGTAAGTCGAACGTATGAAGCGAGGGGTGGGCGTCATTTCATGCTCCTTCCCAGGGTGCGTCTCTTGCATCTGCGGAGGGCGATGCTGCTGCTGTCCATCCTTTCCCATGACGTCAATGATCCCCTGCAGCACTCAAAACTAGTAAGACCAAAACCAAAATGTTCTCTCTCTCCAAAACTTCTAGAGCAACTGCAGCAGGTAGTTGATGCTCAGAATCAACAAACAAAAATCAAAACCAGAACCAGAACCAAATCCCTCTCTCTCCAAAACTTCTAGAACAACTCCAAGCTCTGATCTAATACAACAACATCCAAAAAAGACCCTTGCAAAACAGAAGCTGTGATTTCAAACTCCACAAAACAGTTCTATAACTCAAGTTTGTTCTCCAGCTTCTGCATTTGCTGATGACATTTACACGCTTGCAGATTGAGACAAAGCTTTGTTGCAAAATTGGACAAATTGGGTGTTCCAAGTGTTTGTGCTTGCAATTGAGACGAGTTTGCTCCAAAATGGGAGAATTGGGTGTTCTTATTTGTGCTTGCAGATGGAGACGAGTTCGCTCCAAAAATGGACAACTGGGCTCAGTTCTTGTTTGTGCTTGCAGATTGACACAAGTTTGCTGCATTATTCAACAATTGGGTGTTGATGGGAGCTGCCAAATGGCTCAGCAACAAACAACAGGGAGAGAGAGACATGCACACACACAGCCACGCATACATGTGGAGTGAGCGTCTAGAAGGGCAAGAAATGAACGTGGCTGTATCCCCTCTGCATGCTTGGGATGCAAGAGGTGGTTTGCACAAATTTCAGCTTTCCTAAACCCTAAACCCAGTATGTGTAAAACCAAGCTTTAAGTGGCAGATCTGTTTGGGGTTTTTTAAAATTTTTAAAATTAGTTTTAAATAAATATTTTATCATAAATTTATTATTAATTTATTAATCTACTATAATTTAGAAATTTTATTTCTATTTATTTGTCTGTTTTGCAAGGTGAAAGACTGGAAAAGGAAATAATAGATAAATATTTTGGAAGTCAGGTTTCATGAAGTGGAATTAAGTCATTAAACCCTAAAAATTTAGTGCACTGTAGTAGCTTTGTGAGCAGCATTTTCTTTTTTTGAATTTTGTGATATTGGAAAATTGATGATTTTTTTTAATTAGCAAAAATTTAGTTAAATTTACAATAGGAAAAAAAAATTCCCAAATTTTTTATTTGTTGAAAATTAAGTGACAAAAATTTTCAGTAAAAAAATGTAGTTTTTGTGAGGTTAGTTTCATTTATTTTTAAAATTTCAAAGACTTGAGACTTTGGAACCAACCAGTATTGGCTGCATAAATCAATTTTAACATATCAGCCAAGTGAGGGTCAGAGTTTTGTTTTTCATTTTTTTCATATCTAAATTTTGGCAAAATATAACAAAAAAAAACCCACTGGTGGGAGGGTTCAGATATAATATCCTGCATGCAGGCCAGTCCCATATATTAAAAAATAAATAAATGAAGTGTCCAAAAAAATCTTGAAAAGTCTTATAATAATGTTTGAACAAATGAGAATAATTGATGGTTTTACAATGCCTAACTTTGTGAATTTTTAAAATAAAATTGTTGAAGCCACAAAGCTTGTTAATACTCACTTCTATTGAAAATATGACAGAATGTATAGTGTACAAATATGCTACTGTATGACTAAAACAAATATACATGACAACAAAACTAAGATTAAAAAAAATTACACATGTGATTTTTTAAAATAAATAACCAAAAAAATGTCAATTAGCAAATAAACATGTGATGGTAAACAAAAACAATTTAGCAAGTGGCCATTAAAACATATTATTTAAATAATGAATTTTCACATTTGCACAATTGTGAATGAAATGAATTAAACAACACACAATTGTAAGGAACAAAATACATTTTTTAACAAGGGATTGTAAAATAAAGTAAGCTTCAATTTTGCAACCATAAATGAAGCACAAGGATTAGAAGAAAAGTTTATTGAACATCTCAAAAAAAACATTTTTGATCAAATAAACATGCACAATTTTGTGTTTGCCTTCATGTTGTCTTTGTGGTTAGTTATCAACATCCACATTAGTCAAATATGTATGAAGATATGGTTCAAAAAAATCTTTATCTGCATTAATTTCACTATTTGTTAATTAATTAGTAACAAACTCTTGCAATGTCATTGCATGATCAAAAGCATAGTGGTTGATAAGTTTGGCTGTTCAAAAATTGAACGTAAAACATCAATTCATAAACTTGTCATTAGTGTTTGAAATTAACATATTGTACATTTTTCCATTACAAATTTACGCTTACATTAGGACAATCAAATTCCAATTGAAGTCTCAATGCTACGTGTTTTGACAAGCTATCAAGTTTGCATCATTTTGGGCCACATAGGAACTTTATAATCTTGCTCAAAAAAGTATTGGCCTCATAACAACCAATTACAAAGTGATATTTGATCACAAATGTTGTTCAACATGAAAGTTAACATTGAATTCATAATAGTTGAAAATTGGAACATCATTATTCATTGAACATATATCCCTAAGTGCACTTCATGTCAACAAACTTTATTTGCACTCAAGATTTGATTTGATTGGATCAATTTTGCAATTCTAGCCCTACACAAGTTCTTCACACAATCTTATGACATAAAAAAAGGAAAACAAAGTGAATTACATCCATTTATAGCATTCAAGGTCTCTTTTCCCCAAGGGCTAGATCAATTAAAAAAAAGTTATCACGTGATTTTTTTGCAAGAAGCATCTTAAGAAGGCAATGCATAATACAAAACCTCATGTACTACCTATTAGTTAACTCTTCACCAAAGCTCTTTACTTTGGACAATACAACACATTTGTGTGAATTTCAACAAAACTTGAAAAAAAAAAAAAAAAATTGTTTCAATATGCTTCAGTCTAGTTCCTCTCTATTATTTTCCTAAAAAGTAAGATAAATTATAGCCAATCTGTAGACAAATAAGTTTTCTACACTGTCTCACAAATTCAATGCAAGCAAAACATGGCATCAAAAAGAGATACCACCAAAATTTCAACAATCCACTTCCAAATGATCAAGACACTGAAATGCGAGAATAGAATCACAAACAGAGGCACAAAAAAAAGAAGAAGTATTGTGTTTGACAAAATCTTGGTTTTAAATCTCAAAATTGAATTATAAAAAATAGAATAAAAAATCATCTAAAAACACTCAAACTTGGCAAATCAACAAATAGGGGCTTAGCATTTCCCTATTTGTTTATCAAAAAATAATACAACCTAGTGTCAAATTGTAACTTTTGTGTATTATATGCCACAAGAAACACTGGTCACACATTGTACAATGTAATGGGTGAAACCTCATGAAATCACATAGTTTACCTCACAAGCATCACGAGCTGTAGCTTTTTGTGTGATAAAAATCATTTTCTCTTGTTGTGTTGATGGTTTGGACATCCACATGCCTATGGGGCCTATAACCTACATTCAACACATATGCACATAAGTAGTATTTTCAATGATAAAGTTTAACACATATTGCATGTGATAAGCCATGTCACCCATGGAATAATTAAATTTAATCATCCCATAATAAGCATTAGCATCATATAGGCATGGCATAGTCCATTGTTTGATTATTTTCAAAATTTTAATCAATTTAATCAAATAAAACTTTTTTTTACTAAAAGGAGCAAAATGAACTAAAAAGAACTTATTTGATCATTTTGAACAAGGAAACTTAATTGCATTAGTAATCATAGTTGTGATGTTAAAAGCATAAAAAACATGGTTTTGTAATAGTGATCAAATGTTTATTTATAATAAGTTTGATTGCATGATTTTTTGTCATCATATGTTGTTTTGCAACCATGCATGGCACAAAAGTGAAATTTCTACATGCACATAACCAAGTTCAAACCAGTGTCGGGTGGTTCTGAGAAAAGAAGAGTAGCAGTCCCAAGTGAGAAGAACAAGAGGAACCAATAAATGATACAGATAACTCTGAGAACCGGATTTGAGTTCTTCGAGAGAACCTGTCCAGTTCTCCAAATATATATATATACATTTGAATCGGTTCTCACAACCTGTTCTTGTTCATGTGAGAACCGAAGGTCGGTTCTCCATCCAGTTCTCACAACCAATCATGTCAACCAATTCTCACTATGAGAACCGATCTGAGAATTGAGTCTAGAACTGGGTCGAGATTTGAGACCCGCCCAACACTGGTTCAAACCCTAGACCGAATAAACCTTACTAGCCTAATTCATGTTCTTTTGAAATAGTTAATTTTAATTTTTTACTTAATGCATTTTTAATTCATTGACAATTTAACTACACAACAAAATGCGTGGTGCCTTCTGCAAAGTTCAATAGGACCTTGTTAAAAAGGTTTTAGTCTTTGCTTTTTTGTGTGTTCACAATAAAGTTATCATTAAAATAATTCTCACTTTGGGCTTAACTTTGGTCATCACTATATGCATTCATCCTCCTTTTTGAACTATCCATATAATCCACAGACATGAAGATCACTCCTCAAAACTAAGGATGAACTTCCAAAACTGATCATAGTTTCTCTTTTAACTAGACTAAAATCTACCTAAGTTAGGATTAGGACATTACCTATGTCAAGACCTAATTAGGTTATGGCCTACCTACTCCCCTACCTACCCATGGGGCTACCTACCTACCCACCTACCTACATAGGACAAGGACAATAAAAAAACCTACATGTGGGTTACAAAGGGCCTACTTAGGGGCCTATCTAAAAGCTACTTAAAGACTATTTTGGAAACTACATAAAACCTATCTACAGGCCTATATAAAAATTTCTTATGTTAAGTAACTTAAAAGAATACTTAAACATTACTTAGAAGTCACATAAAGGCCTACCTAGGTCATGAAGTATTTAAAATAAAGGCTAACAAAAGCCTCTTAAGACATTACATATGAATCGAATGTAGGGTGCTACATAAGGGTCACCTAAAGACTTATCTAAAGTAGGGGATATTTAAGGGACTACATACGGGCTATGACTCAACCCTAAGAAACTCCTCATGTAGTCATCAGATAGCCCCTTATGTAAGCCCTAGGTAACCCTCTTTTGCATTACAAATCAATTCTATGTAGCACATTAAAAACCCATAAGTATCCCCTCAGCTAATAAATCCCTAACTCAACCCATATGTAACCAATATAATCCTTAAGCTCCTCCATGAATCTCCTTTGTCACAATCCCATCCTTTTGAATGTCATCTTCCACCCATGGTTCTCCTGGGTTTTACTGTCTTGGCACATAAAAAGTTGAGAGCTGTGTGTTCTCCTTCCAGACCAAGCTAGATGTTACCTAGGCCTGCTCATTTCTGTCAACAGTCACCAACACACTCTTATACAGAAAATATTCCATTGATAAACATATCTCAAGATCTCATTTCAGATCTGAAAGATCATCATGAGATCATCATGTTGCCTCACCACACAGCAGCAGCTTCAGAAGAGCAAACAGGTCAGGAGCTTCAAATACAGATGGAGTAACATGGCCTCAACAGCATCCAGTAATTTTGGTACAGCAATCCTAGCCTTCTCAAATAGCCACCATGACCATACCACTAAACCACTATTCCTTGGACAGATCATTCCTAAGCAAATCTCAAATAATGACAGGTGCAAATCTAATGGGTTAGGTCTTAGCAACAGCTCAAGAGAAAGTTTGACAAATATTGACTTGTGGATATTACCCAGATCACAGAAAGTTTGTGAGAAAGAGCAATGACAGGGCAACAGAGATGGTGTGATTCTTGTATAGAGGTCATATCACTTTTAAGTTAGTGGCAAGACAAAGGAAGAATTAGCAAACAGCTAAAAGTAAGCCCTTTTGCGACAAAGAGCTTCATCAACCAGTTAGTCGAGAAGCAATTCCAAAACCAAATTAAGCAGGCTCTATTAAGACAATTAGATATCACCACAACTTATGTTGTATGTTGTTCTCAGGCAAATCACACACACTTCCCACATACTCTCTTGATCAATTGCCAGGACCATTCAATCCTCTATATGTAGCAAAGCCCATGTAGCAATGTACAATGCACAGATCACCACAACATTCTCCAAAGTACCTAGTCCCAAATACACAGATCACCCCAACATTCTCCAAATACCTAGCCCCAATCAGATGACATTCTGTTCATTCCTAGATATCCCGCAATAGACACTTAAGGGGGGTATAAAAAGAGCAATACCCCCATCAGTCTAGAACCAACAGTACCACTCTTCAACTCACAGCAGATCTGCAACATTAGAGGGCAGCTCCTCAATAATGGTGTTGTAGAACCGCTGAATATCTTGAAGCATGCGCTCATCCTCCCTGGTTACAAAATTGATAGCCACACCTTTACGCCCAAAGCGCCCACTGCGGCCAATTCGATGCAGGTAGTTCTCTGGCTGGGTTGGCAGGTCATAGTTGATGACCAATGATACCTGCTGGACATCAATGCCACGTGCCAGCAGATCTGTTGTGATCAGCACACGAGATGAGCCAGAGCGGAACTCCCTCATGATGATGTCACGTGTGTTCTGATCCATGTCTCCGTGTGTTGCAGACACTGTGTGGTCACGGGCTGCACGACACAACACCAATTTTAGAATTCAAGTGCACTCCATATGTACTTAGAGCCCATTCAGTTGCTGCTATAGAACTCTTTTCTGCATGAGGCCGCAAAGGGGTGAAATAGCCTTGTAAGCAACAGTAACTACACAAGTTGACAGAACTCATACCCCGCATCTTATCTGTCAGCCAGTCCACTTTGCGCCGGGTATTGATAAAGATCACACTTTGGGTGATGGCCAGAGTCTCATACAGATCACATAGAGTGTCCAACTTCCACTCCTCTCGATCAACATTCACATAGAATTGCTTGATACCCTCCAGCGTCAGCTCATCCCTCTTCACAAGAATCTTGACTGGCCGGTTCATGAACTTCCTTGTGATCTCAAGTGCTTCAGGTGGCATTGTTGCAGAGAACACACCCACTTGCAGCTTCTGAGGAAGGAGCTGGAATATGTCATAAATCTGTGTCCATCAACCAACATTCCTGATCAATTTTATTATTGCAACCTTCTCAAATTTCACAGTCCTCTTGTGTAGAACAGATGCATACTAACCTGTCCGATGATCATCAGTATGACAATATAGAAACTTTATACCGACAAGCATGCTTTGATTCCAAAGTCTTCCAAACAAGAGTTCTTTGTCACTCTCAATACCTGAATCTACTTGACCAAAATAGACCATTCCACCAATCAATTCAGGACAACAGTTAACTAACATCTCATGAGAAACCAGACTCAAGTCAACTACACTTTAAGAATCAAAGAAAGGATCAAAGTATAAACTTCACCAAGAATAACATATTGCAATCTCCTCACACAACAACATAAGATTCTGCAAAAAAGGCAAAGAAGACAAATCAAGAAATGGAGCAAAAGAAAAGCAAACCTGATCCTTGAACCCACGAGACAGCATCTCATCAGCCTCATCCAGAACAAAGCACTTGATAGCATCAGCACGTAAGGCATTCCTGCGCAACATATCATACACACGTCCAGGGGTTCCCACCACAACATGTACACCACTTTGCAGTATTCTCTGGTCCTCCCTCACACTAGTTCCTCCCACACAGGCATGGACCTTGACCTGAAGGTAGTCACCCAAAGCCCGCATCACCTTCTCAATTTGCTGTGCCAGCTCACGAGTGGGTGCCAACACCAGGGCCTGGCACTCCAGCAGGCTATAATCAAGTTGTTGCAGAATGCCAGAGCAGAAAGTGGCAGTCTTGCCTGTGCCAGACTGTGCTTGTTGAATGACATCCAGACCCTGTGTAAATGGCACGATACCACGTTGCTGGATGGCTGAAGGTTTCTCAAAACCTGATCAAACCAGTTGACCAAACCAAAAATAAGAATAACGCCAAAAAGTGCTTAATTAAAACTCCCAGATGCATGTAATCTGGAGTAGTCATCCCACATTTGGCATAATGTAGAAAGAGATTACAATATTAATTAAAGGACCTAAGGGTTCTCATATATGCACATTCTAGAAATGACATTTACCCATCAATTTGAAGGCCCTGCTGCCAAACTAACAGAGTCCACACATCACACACAATTAAAGAATTGATTCCATCAATCAAGCTAATTCCACAAGTTAAGTAGTGCAGCCATTACAAAACAATTAGGAATTCCACTAATCCAGGATAAAAGTCAGTACCATATGCATAGATGCCTCTAAGAAGATTCTCATGTAGGCCCATGACATCGAAAGTCTCGTGGACTTCATCCCATGTGGAAATGGTATCCTCGCCCTCAGCACTCAAGCTGCCAATAAGAACCCCAAAAAAAATGGTAAGTGAGAAACATTGGGAAACCCTGGGGATGGAACTAGGAAAACATAACAAGTTTCACACAAGACAGAGAACTACTAGAAACAACACAGTCAGCAAATGCTCTCTTGCCCACCTTGTTTAGCTTTTGTAGTCAAGTGAAGATAATTATCTAAGGGTCTCATTCGTTCACGAGGCAATGCCATTTCCATATTTCAACCATAAAGAAGCATTTAAAATAGCAAAAGATGCTTCACAATGTGATCTCTTGGAAGCCAGTAACCTCACCAGGAGATGCAGGTGCTAATGATGGCACTCAAAAGGAAAATAACAAATCAGATTGCATGTAAAAATACACACCACAAAACTGGCATATATGCAGCCCTTCACTCTCAAAGACTTTCAGGAAACAATGATACAGGTCTTCTTAGATACAACAATTCAGGCTTTTGAGGTGGGGCACAAAGTAAACATGTGAAGGGACGGGAGAGCTTGACATACACGCTGTCCATCCGGGCGTCATACTGGCGAGCATCAAACTGGCTACCTTCAGGTGCAGAACCTGCCATACTCTTTTAACAGCTGCACAAAACCCCCGTCATCTCAAAGTAAGTTAAAGCCTCCAGCTCTACAGCTCTACTTGCACAAGACATCATAAAACAGAGTTCAAGATCAGAACAAGAGATGTCCAAAGGATCAAACTACAAGAAACCATCCAAACCCTGTATCTAACCAACAACATACCCACAGCAGTGGCAGACGTGCCCAAAACACATAAAACAGTGGAGAACGCCTTCAGACAAGGAGCAATAACAGTACATGTACTAAGAATAACCAGTTCTTTTATTATCAACAACAGCAGCAACAACAGCTGAAAGTCCCGAGAGTAGCAACAATGAAGCATTAAAGAAAAAAGAACCGCATGGTTTGTCTTCTTTATGACCAGTTATTATGCAGAAGCCTGCATATCATGAAGGCAGATGTAAAGAAAAGAAGCCACGAGCGAGAACAAGAGTCTGTAAATACAGATCGCATATGACAGATTCTAAGAAACAGATTAAAACACATTAAAAAAACCTACAAGAACCAAAAGAGCCGCCGACTACTCCATGTTCCACGATGCTTTACCCTAATTGCAAACAGGGGAAAAACACACCACAGGAAGAAAGAAAAAAAAAAGAAAACAGAAAATCCAAATCCTGCAAAAACAGCGTCTGAAGAAGCACGCTAAGGTGAGAAGCATACCGTTAGTGGAACGACAGAAGAGGACGAAGATAATAGAAGCGTAGCGATGGCGTTCAGAGTAGCAGCAGCAGCAGCAGCTGTGCCTGGAGAGGCACAGGGAAAGGAAGTGAGAAGAAACGATCTAAGGGCGCTGTGGCTTTGAGCGTACTGCCGGCCGTCACCCGCGCAGTCGCCGTCCGCTGGAAACAAGAAGAAATGCCTGCCCCGCCGTCGTCGTCGTCGTCGGCGTCCGGACAACGGTGGAAAAGGCACAACTGTCGGGGGCTTTTGTTGGGGAGGTTAAACGGATGGCGTCCAGGGATGACTGATGTTTTTTTTTTGTTTTTTCATTCATATTTTCATCTTCAATAAATAGCAAATTTCCAAACTAAAGCGATCCTCTTCAGAGTTTTTCTTCTTTTTCAATTTTGTGAAATCGAGAATTTGAAATATTTTCCCCCAAAAATTAGCAAATAGGCTAGTCGGATTTACATTAGGTAAACCAAAAAAGAAGAAATTTCCCCCCAAAAGAATTTTGTTGAAGAAATGAGAAAAGTTGTTGGAAAAAAAAACACCCATCCTCTCGGCCAGAAAGGTATTGTTAAATTGGATATGTTGCCATAACAAAACCAAGAAAAGAAAACACTAAAATGAAGTGGTGCATAATTATTAATTGAAATGAAAAATTTGTTTCCAAAATAGTTTTACTATTTTGAATTTGTTTTGGAGAATTGATTTAGCTAAACACCTGGCATCAAAAGGCAAGATATCATTCGAGCAATCTTATTTGCGAACTTGAGCATTAGATGTTGTTATGTTCCTATTGGACCCACTTCAACAAATTGTGTGTTTGTCTGGACAACTGCAAGAGTCACCAACTTTAACAGTTGTATAGTTGAGCAAGAAAAAAAAGTGTCCAATTGGCTCAATTTGGATCATTTTTACTCCCTAGCCTAGTGTCACATGTGAATTGAGATCTTGTTTCAATAGCTAGTCACAGACAAAACACGAGAAGGTTTCTATAACAAACTAAAAGAAATGCTATTAACTTGTGCTTAATAAACACAAAGTCCTAACAGCCAGGCCAGGCCAATTGGTCGGTAGGTAAGCCGACCACCTCTTTTCCAAGGCATCAACTTAGGGACGGTGATGAAACGAGAGCATTTTTGACTCATTCTGATGCATGACTAAATCAATCTGTACAGTTAGTTGTTGTTGAAGGCCAATAGTGTGCTTGCAAAACTTTCCTTATTTAGGATATACCATACATCATGTTAAGATACCAGGTATAGACTATCATCGCCCGTGTCGAGGTGCAAGTCCCATTCCCCATATCACACTTGTGGGGTAATGAAGCCAGGTTTGAAGGGGCGGGGGGATCAAAACAAGGTGACCAGTTCAACCTGGGCTGCCACTTGTTCCTTGCCAACTCACACCATCACGTCAAAGGTTCCAAACAGTTTTTCTTTTTTTTTTTTCCAATTTTGTGACGTTTCCAAAGCATGGTTTAATTTTTCAGTTTTATGATGTAGCCTCATTGAGAGGCATTTCAAAATATATATAGCAATAATTGGTACCACATTTGGGAATATTGTTTACGTCCTAACACGTCTTTCTATATACGAGTTACCTACTTTCTCAGTGCCTATGTCAAATTTTGGAGAGACTTCTAAATGTTTTGCAAATTTTTTTTTCAAAAATGACAATTTTTACATAGAATCTCTGCAAAGAGAGAAGGTATAAGAGCATCTCCAGAGGTGCTCTATTTGTATGATCCTGCACAGAAAAATTGGATGACGAAAAGTCGAAACATGCCGGTTTGCCTGAGGAAAATGGGTTTGGCTCAGCATAATTGCACAGTTTCCGGTGGCTTGTAAAAGGCCTAGCAATGTTGTGCACATGCAAAAAAATGTGTAATAAATAGATTTGACTGCTGCTGAGTGTTTCTTATTGACCCAGGTGGTTTGCCATTAGTAGTCAGTCATCTACCTATTTATTGCTGTCCTATTTTTTGTTTTATGGGTGGGGTTGAAAAACAGTAAATAAAAGTAAACTTGGATGTGAAAAATAATTGTGCAGGGCAACATACTGAGCACCATTGGAGATGCTCTAACTGCTTTAGTCAGCATTCGTAATAAAGAGCCTCTTCACCAAAAGATTACTCTAAATTTTCTTTTTTCCCCGATGAGAAGGAAAACTGAGCCAAAGTGACGATGATCCTTAAGAACATTCAACCAAATTTGGCTATAAACAACATATGAGAATAAAAAATAGTGAATCATACTTCTATATCATTGGGAAACTAATCATGTATATTAATTTATTTGGTCTGTCTGTGACAGTGACTCCGGACGGACAGTGGCCATAAACAATAATTATAAAAGAAAAGTTTTTTAAAAAAACCAAAAACATCAACCAAACATTGTTCAAATAACACACCTATGCATTATGCACAGGGTTCACACTAGTGGAATCTATTTAGAATGTGGCAATGAAAAACCTGAAAAATCACTTAATTTTGATCACTACCCTTAGTCATCTAGTACATTATAATTCTAGAAAGTGATACATTGCCCCTTTCATATTGGGGTTCACCTTCAAGCTTCTGCTTGTTATTTCCTTCTTGTCTATTTAGCATATATTTTAAATAAGGGAATTTGTTTTTCAAACCCCTTAACTAAAATCGTAATCTGATTACTTCTATTTATTATTTCTGTTTTGTAAAGGTTTTTTTTTTAATGATGTCATTTACTAAGTCAAAGGTGATTTTTTTTCTCTCGTTTATAAAAATAATTATGGGCGCTCATTTTATGCCCCTTGCCAATGATTGTTTCAAAATTTAAATTCATATTTCACACCAATAGCAAACTAGCATAATTTCATCAATGAAATAAAACAATGAAGGTTCTTTGTTCAATTTTGTGATATCAAAATTTTCCCAAAAACTTAGTAAAATTAGAGGTATTTGCACTAGAAGAACCGAATTTTCCAGTTTTTTGGGTTGGGAAAACAGAATTTGTTGAAGAAATCCACTGAAATTTGTAACTAATGAAATTGATTAAAAGAAGATGAGGTTAACTCAAGATGAGGATTATTGAAAATATAAAATTACAAATAATTTTATGAAAAAATAAAGATATGTCTTGTACGTGCCTTCGGTCCTTCATAGATGCAGAAGAGTTGTGATGGAAGAATTAGGGTTTCCAAGACCAGACAACAGGCTTTTTTTTCAGCCAGATTGAGGTACTCTTTGCTTGCAGCAGTGCTTTTAATGTCCAATTTCTTAAGGAATTTTTTTCTCTGGTCACGGGATTAGGTGAAGGAGGAGATGCACAATCACTCATTGCACATAGTCTCTGTAGCATAGATGGAGTTTTGTGAAGTTTATAATGCTCCATGATCAGTGACTAGGGTTTTGTGAGACTTGCAATAACTCAGGAATCAGCAGCATATGGATGATTCCACATGAGATCTTACTTTCCAGAGGCATGGCCATGTCTTTCACTGCTAGGGGTGGCAGTTTCTACAGCATAGTCAACATTAATGTAGGTTCTCCCTAGAAGTAGTTCAATTGATGGAGTTGCGGGAATACATCTTGGACCAGGCTTTGTTTTGAGAGCATGGTGTGGATCGCAAGATCCAGTTTCATTAAACTGAAGAGCAGCTTCACTTCCTGGATCATGGCTATGCAGTTTCTGTAATTTCAGAACTGCTTCAAGACTTTGATTTTTGTGGTTCTGAAAGTCATACATATTTGTCGTCTCCAGGACTTAGTCCATTCGACATTGTTGTTTGTTTGGTTTTTTCATATCAGGAGGTTATCACCCCGTAATATCCTTGGTGTCCATTTTTAATCATCTTTGAGTTGAGTAGGAGAATCCAAAGTCTTTATGTTCAGAATTGAAGTACTCCAGTATGGCCTTGTTCATCAATAGTGATGCATTGACATCTCTCAGGACACCAAGGTGTTTGCAGTAAGTTCATAAGTTGTGTTCTTTTGCTAACAGATGCACTTCATCTTGACATTTCATAGCTGGCTGATGATTTTGAGAAATCCTGAGCTTAGTACTGGAGCTTTACTGCTCCAGTTCTTTTGCATCCATCTTCCTTGATATTTGCAATACTGAAAATTCTAAGTCAGTGAACTCTGTGCCATCTTGCAAGTCTCCTCTGATTTTTAGTCATGACAATGGACATGTAATTTGATGAGCTAAAAAGTTGTAACTAACTGAATGGATGGGTTGGCATGGCATGATTAGCCAACTTGGGTGATGATGACAATGACATTCAGGCTTGTGTGTGAGTTGAGAAGAGCAAGGTACTTTGACTTCTTCTGGAGTAGTAGCAAACATATTAGGCTATCATATTAGCTCCTGAGATTCTGTCCACATGATCTGTTGCAAAAAGCTATTCTTGAGCAATTGTACCAAGCTGCACATGTGGTACAATGGGGTTGATCCAACAAAAGTGTGGATGGCACAATCAAATGTACACAATGGTCATATTGATGGCAGCTACAATAGCTGTACAAGCAAGCAGAGTTCGACTCCAGAGTTGGAGAATGCAAACTAGTTAGTTCAACTGTATGTTGCCCTGCAACAATTGTGCATTCTTATGGATGTTAGGATAGGGTGGTAGGATTCTGTAGGATGTTTACTTACTGTTTATTTGCACTGTATACAGGTGCATGCTCGGCAGATGTTCTAGATGCAGTTGTAATATGTGTTGAGGAAAGTTATTCAAGTACAGAGTTGGCAATACTGTGTGAGACCAAACTTTACCACCTCGTCTCTTTCCCTATCTCTGTATGTGCAAGTTCCTGTTGAACCTTCACAAAAGAATTGTTGTCGGAGATATCAACTAAGCTAAAGTGGTGGAGGGACTAGGTAAGGGCGGTGCTTCTATTTTGAGGATTCAAAATAGAAATACTGCTAGGAAATGATGATGCCAGATTGTGATCATGAGGCATCCAAGGAGCTGAATTGCAGCCTTTGGGTGAGAGGTTTAGGGTTTACATATCCATGGGGACTCCAGGATGATAGACCCTGGCAACACATTATGCATACACTTCAGGTGCAGCATGATGCTTGGTGTTTTGCAATTAGCACAGAAATGGAGGTTCAAAATTGCGATGAGCTCGAGGGATGATGACTTAGTGGTACAGCCCATCTGGGACCCTGAGACCTCAAAACAGGTTCTGGGTTCAAACCCACTTGTGTGCAAGTGAAAGCCCTGTTGGCCCTCTGCCACTGAGCTTGGCTTGGGGACACCAACAACTATGGACTAGGTAACTGGCAAGAGCTGGCTGGTTACTGGGAATAATTGAGGCGTGGTAGTGCTGCGCCTATTCCCGGTAACTGGTCAGCTCAATCTGGTTACCAGTCATAACCAGTTAATTGGGGTCAGTGAGATGAACGGCTCCTTCTTCCTTTTACCAGTTTTACTAATAATTTGGTTTCTGCATGCAGATGAAATGTACCTTTCTATCCACATTCTTGGCAGGTTATGGATATAAAGTGGAAACTGTGAGTAGGCAGTTGGATGCGTGAAATAACTTGAGAGTGGATGTCCAGTGAAAGACACATCATTGAGACAACAACTCATAAACTGCACATCAGACTCTTTATTTGCATTTGAAGGTTCGATTATACCGATGGATGCATCCCTTGATGTACTTAAAATGCAATGAATGGGCACATCAAAACATTAGATAAATAAGAAAGTCTTTTCAAGGATAAATATTTGTGCAATTATGGTATAAATGAATGATTTACAACTTGTGTTCATTCCAAAAATCTAATGTAATAGTCTTGATCTCTTACAATTAATTACTTGTGTGTAGTCCAATATGGTGAAGCAATGGTGATTCTTTCTCTCAAATTGGTGATCTACATGGAAATATTTAAAAGTGCTACAGCATTCATTGTCAGTCCGTTTACTTTAAGCCTGTGTGTGGACAATAGTAACTGCATGTTTCCAACTGTAATTTAATTGTTTAAAATGAATCTATAAATCAAAAGAGGTGTTTCTTTTGTTTGAGATCATACTTTAACCTTCCCAAACCATGGAGCTTTTTGTTGTGCTTTTGGTATTATGAGAAAGCCCCTGATGAGGTGATGTGCATGCTAGACAATTAACAATTTTTTTGGGAGACATTATTTTTTAATTAATAAAATAAACAAGTAAAACAGGATGTTATATAGTGATTGTTGATTCTGATTTATGATTTAATTAGTTTCATAATAAGGTTATTTTTATTCTGAAAATAAATTTATATCCAATATAAGGTATGCATTAATACTCAATATTTTTTTAATTAAAAATATATAACATATGTATTAAAGATTTTATGTTCTAATTTATAGTAGATTCAATTTGTAAGTTAGTAAGCGAACTAGTATGAGTAATTAGTGCAATTAATATTAATAAGTTCAATTCAATTAATAGGCTAATTAATGAACTAATATTAAGAAGTGAACCAATCGTCATTTACATAGAAAACTTGACTATAGGAAATCCAAGCATGACTTATTTTTGAGAAAATAGATCATATGTTCATTGAATTTGTCTTCTTTTTTTTTAATAAATGAAATGTAATGATTGTTGGCTCAAAACATCATATCTATATGATTTTTTCGGGGGCATGAATTACAATTTTTCCATCCAAGGGAATAAATGGTTGTATATTTTTCAATACATCATCTAAACCATTCAAAAATGAAAATTATAATGTGTTCCTTATTTTTTATCAAGTATTCGAACAAAAAAATTAAATATTTATAAAATATCAAAATTTGATGCAAAAAAATATGTAATTAAAGTTATGGTGGCTTACATGTGTATATATTTAGAAACTAGGTAATAATAGAATGAAGGAAAAAATTCCTTCATTTAATACCCCAAACAATAACTTTTTTTTATGCAAATCATGTAAACTTAACATTTAGTGTCCCCATTAAATACCCCAAACAATAACTTTTTTGATGCATGTCATGTAAATTTAACATTTAGTGTCACCACCCACCTCCCCCCAACAATTTTTGGACCAACAAAGCAAAAGTTCTTGAATTTAAAGTTATTTTGCAATTACAATTCAATTAAAATTTATAAAATTGATTTTTTTCATAATTATGATTTTTTTTAAAATCATATTTTTAAAACCCTAAAAGAAGTTCTTTAGAAAGTTGTATCCTTTAAAGGGCTAATGATGATCACACTTGGGTATATTTTCAAACCAATTATTTATATAGCAATTGTTATGGCCATTTAAAAAGCTAGAAATCAAATTGTCAAGGTGATTCATTATCATTTAAATAACATTTTGAGGAATCAAATCACCACTTATTGAGTAACGTATATGTTCATTGAGTTTTTTTTCAAAAAAAATTGATTATTTTTTTAATGCTTTCAATTCAATGATGAAACTAGAAAAGTTATGAGCTTTTGAAGCTATGAGACTTATAATTTCACAATCTCAAAACTTTCATTAAAAAGTTTTGGGAAAAATTGTTAATCTAATATAACTTTCGCAAGGAATTGCAAAAGTATAATATAAAGAGGAAGATGATTTTTTCTCCAAAGTCCAAAGTCATCATAATTGTTGTGAATCCAAGTTAGTCCATTGTTTGTCCATGCATCATTTTGATTCCAAAATGTTCTAACCATTTCCTGTTTAATTTCTATAATTTAACACATCTATATGTTTAATTTAATAGGTTGTCTTAGTCCATACCAAAGTTCCCATGTTTTTTTTTCTTGTTGGGAGCTAGGGAATGCCATTTAGGGGTGCATTCCATCGGAAAACAAGAATGAAATTATGTTTAAGTAAACATTCATTACCACTCATACCACAAACTTAAAGGTGTCACATGTTATGAATAAAATTATGTTTAAGTACATCTTTGTATATTTCATATCATCATGCATGTTCATGTTTCTAAGTCCAATAGAATTTATATTTAAATTTTTTTGGTTACAATTTGTCATATCTTCATGGCAATTGAGGATACATTTGCTCATGGTACTCTTGTGCATGTGGTTCATGGTTGCAAGAATTTCCCACCATTCTCACTCATGCCCTTGATGATGATAATTATTCAATATGACATTTGATGAATTTACAACACATTTTGAAGCAAGTGGGTGAACTATGAAATGAAACTAAAAATATCACCATCAATTTCTTTCTCAACAATGCAAAATCTTTGCAACTTGTGTCCTAAAATAATATTCTAATTGCAAATTATTGGGTAGAATTGCCATTTCCATGTACATGGGACAGGTGTTTTGCAAGTTTGAAGAAAATCTATTTGAAAATGTAATGAAATGTGAACTACACTTTATGAAAGTTGCCAAATTGGCTTTTTGCCTGATTTCATAACATGTGTTTTCATGTTCAAAATGTAAGTGGAGGGTAAACTATGGCATATGCCAATTGTGGTTTCACATGAAGTTTAAAGAATACTTCCAACAACACCATAGTAAGGTACCATACCCTTTGACACACAAGCATAACAAGGGGTGTGTCACACTATGGCCTTGCCAATTACATTAAAAAGTATCTTAAGGCAAAAAAAGGATTATGAAAACTCACATATTTCACCATGCAAAAATATAATCTTGAAAAAATCCTTTAAAAAAAACCAAAATCCTTCAAAATATCATAGCTCTATAACTAATCTCAAGTTCCAACACAAGCCAAGATATCATCTTTCAAAAATCCTCATATAAAAATAGACCTATTACCTAAAGGCCAAAATCCCTTAAGCTACTATACTCTATAATGAATCGAAACATAATATCCTTGCCTTGGTAGGCAAGGCCAACAAAAAATTTACAAAGGTTTCATCAAAGGTTCCATATAAAGATAATGAAAGGGTGGCAAACATGGATAAAAACCCAATGACTCATGTGGGATACAAGTTCAAATCTCCCTTCATCAATTTTCACTATGATATATGCCCGAACTTAAGGTCAGCTTCCAAATTGACAAAACAAGTAGTTAAATTTTCTTCAAAAATCAAGTTTGTTCTAGACATAGAATTAATATATATTTTCATGATCTAGAATATTGTACTATGATAATGCCATATAAGTAATGATAATTTGTACGATAGCTTGCCATAATTATGATTTTTTTTCAATTGAGTGTCATATTTTCATTTGTAAAATCTCAATATTTAAATGATGATCACATTTCAAAACTGATGTTTGGCCAAGGTAGATCCCTTTCATAGTCGACCATTATTCTTTTCTCTCTTTTTTGGTTTAATTTTTCAATTTCACAAAAATGGTGAATTTTTGCTAACGGAAGGCATTTCTCCAAGGTTTTTCCCCTTAAAAATTCAAATATTAGCAAAAATTCTCCACACCCAAAAAATCACTGCCACCAACATGACTTAAGAACATCTTTCACAGGAACTGAGAAAATAGGTCAACAAACTTCACAAGGGACTAGACCAGGTTTAAAAAAATCCTTTGACAATTTTCACAATAAATAGCATTTTTATAATGGCAAATGGTAGCATAATCTAAAATGGTGCCTAAAATAGATGGTAAACAATCTTTCTAAAGATAATCAATGCACTAAATAAATAAATAAATAATCAAAAATATTTTTTATTTAGTCACCATAATTGAGTGTATTATAGAATGTGCAACTCAATCATAATCAAGTGCAATACAAAGTGTGGGACTACATGGAAGCAAAATGAACAAATTACATTGCACCTGGGTAGAAAACAAACCTCAAATTTATACCAGCCAGGTTGTGAAGAAACAAGGTAAAGTCTCAAATATTTTCCAACTTGGTGGTGTAGAAAATAGGGTAACCGAAAAAAATTTACCAATGGGTAGTAGGGTCTTTATTTTCCCTAATGTCACCCTCCCCCATTCGAATAGCGGATGCAGTGATTTGGCTTGTGGCAAATATTTTCTGTTTTGTAAAATTTGTAGGAATTTTTTTGGAAAAGCATTTTCTAGAGTGCAAAATTATTTTCTTAAAAAAAATAAAAAACTTAAAAAAAAAAAAAAATTAATTTGAAAAAAAAAATCCTGAAGGATGCAGTCTAAAATGGAAAAAAAATGAGGCTTATTAATTTGAAATTTCAAATGAAATAAGAGACAGAAAGGAAAAGTGGAGACACTTATTTTGCAAACGAAGTGTGACTGAACAGCTCAAGTTGAGTATTGCCTCTTTTCAACAGGGGTCACTTTATAACCGTTGTAAGAGAAGCAGCACAATTCTCCATCGCTTCCCAAAGCTGTGAAATCAAACCAACAACTACATGGCACAACAGACATGGTTGATGGGTCCCAACAATTGAGCTCTTGGCCGTTGAATCAAGACAGAGCAGGGCCACAAAAACAAAACAGCATGTGACACAATAACCTTCGTGTTCATTTTCAAGTTTAGTATCTAAACAGGAGCATTGTAAGCTTGGATTGTTAGCAGAAATCAACTAATCTGAAATGCAGTGGTTGACGACTATAGGAAGAGTTATATGCACACCGTGATAAATTATTCCATATGATAGCATGTGTAGAGAATCATTCCTCCTGGGATTTAACACCACATCCATGTTATCCCAGCTTTGATGACTTTTTCACAGGTTTTTTTTTTTTTTTCAAAAGTGACAATCTTTTGTGAAAAAACAGATTTGCCATTATTAAGCATATTTTCCAAGTTCTTACAAAAAATCACAAACTAGCAAAATATTTTCACCACAACAAATCACTGCCCAGTATCAGATTCGTTTTTCCAGTTTTGTAATGTAGCCTCAGTGGCAACCCATTCATTCACAAGAGGAAAGAAAGATACGAATTTGGCTACAGGTCAGAGAGGACAGTATAAGATTTTCTAGTGTCTTGTAATGTTTTGGCAACCTCCAAGAATGGTAGTGTTTAAATATGGCAACTTCCATGTTTTTCTTCTCAGAATGTGGCAAACTAAAAAGCATCAGGAAAGACTCTCAAACAGTCCCCAAGAAAAAAAGTGTTGTATAGATGCAAAATTGTGCCACAAAAGTTTATTGGCTGATCCGATGTAGGCTAGCAACCGAGGAGTTCTTTTCAATCTTTTCTTTGGATAACAAAACAGTTGAAACAGATCACATTACCAGTAGCCATTGGGAGACTCCATTTAAAAAGTTTCAAAAAGTTTTTCTGTTGCCATTTCCGGTATGTCCAAATGCATAACCCCAACATCACACAGGAGAGAGGTTTTTCCCAGTTTACTTCTAGGAAGGATAAATATGCAGTTGGAAGTTGGAACTGATCTAAGGTAGCCGTTGGGAAGGTCCATTTCAAAGTTCTTTCATTATCATATTGGGAAAATGCTCCAACTATTCTGATAGGTATCTGTTTGTTTTATGAAGGAGAACAAGTGGTTGGACCCAATCAAATACAAGTTGTAATTGCAACCAAGGTGCATTTCAGATTTTATTCTATCTTTTTTAATTTTCATTAGTGTGTTGGGCACCAGTTGGGTATGCTCAAAGGCTCCAACGATGATGATGGCCAACGGGTATGCTCAAACGCTTCAACAACGATGGGTGGCCAATTGTTGTGCCTACATATAAAAACATTTTGATCAAATAGCAGTGGAGATCCTATCCATTGGCTTGAGTGAACCAGCCCCCATGAATACACCAGTCCTGTTTTGGATGGAGGGCAATTCATCCACTGACTTTTGATTGGCCAACCACTACAACAATTCATTTTGGGTGGGTTTTAAAAATAAAAATCTCTTTTTTTTTTTTACCTTTTTTTTCCAAACCCATTTTACAAACCTATCAACCCCATTCAAGGACATGCAACCCCTTTTCCTCTTCCCCTTCCTACATTTTTGGTGGGCCCAACACTTTAGTGTGTCAAGTGTCTCTAGGAGCAACATGCACAACTCCATCTCTAGCGCCATTGCTCATTCTAGTGTGAACTCCAATGTGCCATTGTCATCGTTTGTTTTAACATGAGTTCCGTCATGCCATCGCCATCCCTTATGTCTCTAGGTATAGTTTGCACCCTACCCTCTTTTGTCAATTTTTTTTCTTTCACTTTGCATTGTGTTGCTAAAGACAATGAGAAACAATTGTTTATTGTCATCTTCCTCTTTGTGTTGCCCTAGTACAAAAGACAATGACGAGTAGTTGTGCTACTCGTTGTCATCTTCTTTATGTTGCTAAAAAGGTTTTGATTTGCAATATCCTCATCATTTCAAAAAGATGGGGTGCAATACCTTCATCATGCTTATTGTTAAACTTGCTTAATGTTTTTGCTAGATATTTTTTGTAGATTCAATTCCAAACCCAGATCCTTCACTTCAAGAGGTTCCTTTTCTAATGCAAGATGAACATGGAAATGCAATGGAAGATAATGAATGGGTTCATGAAAGTTCAAGAAGGTGTTGTAAAATGAATGCATGGATTATTTCTTACGCAACCAAGTGGTTGTCTCATAAACACTTGGACCAAACACATGGCCTTTAGATGCAATTGGGCAGATTTGGGTGTCCATCTACTCATCCCAAGGGTCTTAAATGACAAGAACACATTTCCATGAAGGTCTGTATTTTGAAATCTAATTTTGGGATTTGTAAATTGTGGGATCACTTTATGCCATGTTGCACACAATACCCCCACCATCATGAATGGATTGCATTTACCATAAACCAAATGAGCAATAGCTTCATCTAATAGGGTTAACATATTCTATGGCCACATTAGAGCATTTAAGCAATACCTTCATGAATGCAAGTTGAAGGTCATTATTAAAATGATAGACTATGCAATACTCTCATTATCCTTATCATGAAACATCTACATAATAACATTAACAAAAAAATGTATTTTAATACTTTTATACGATTATATTGTTTACCTTCATGAAATGACCCTTTGGTGCATAGGTCAATTTGTCTATGCAGGTATTGTAAACTCTTAATCTTTATTGTCAATGGTTTGAGTTCTCCATAAGGCCCCTCAAATTGCAATACCCACATTGTCAATTGACCCATGTTCATGTTACATTACCCTCATTTAAACTTTTACTTAATATCTATTTCAAATAAACTGGGGTGACATTGGGTTTAAGGTAATGCTTTTGCTAGCATTTATATTATTTTCATGGAATATTTTAAAGGTGAATTTATGTATTCACATACACATATATATAAAGAAGTTCATTTTTTTTTCTCTTGCACCTTCTAAATGAAAAGAAAATGAAAGTGACTTAATGGCAAAGTTATGAATGATATAAACCTTCCCATTTGTTTTGTTTACATTTTATTGGGTTGGGACTTTTCTCCCAAATTATAAAACACAAGTTTTATTGGTACTTATATAAAATTGTTTCATATTTTTATTACAATTACATGTCTAATTTTTATAATTTGTACATAATTCATGGTTATGCAAAAATAATTCTAAAATTAACTTTAACATTTAGTTGTAAAAAAATTGTTAAATTTTAGCATTAAAGTTATGCAACCAAATTTTTCTTTTGTGTTTATTTAATTGAGGGTCAATGTAGGGATTTTTTGTTGCATAAATAGATTTCAATTCAACATTTGAGGGTTCAATTTGTAAAGGTCTACTTAGTTTTTCAAATTTAAACCTATGCATCCATTAGATTGTAATGTTTACATAATTTATGGTTTATGTAAACAAAATTTGCAAATTAGGTTAAAGGTTTTTTGGTCATTTGTATTAAATTGTTTAATTTCTATATGAGGGTTAAGGTTCCATTAATTCAAATGTTTACGTAATTTAGGGTTAATGTAATTGATTGTAAGGAATTTTGTTGATCTAGACTTGGACATTTGTATTAGATATTGACAATGTGAGTATTGTAATTTCCCAAACTTTCTAGTTGCCCTAACATAGGTGGCGAATGAAAAAATATTTGCAATATTTGCATCTTGCAACCTTTTTATGATTTATAATATAATTAGTAACAAAAATGATATGGGAATTCCAAAGACTTGGGTTATTTACATTTCAATTATGTAAAAGGTGCCCCATCTCAACATGAGGGTATTATGAAAATTTAGTCCATTGTCATTCAAGTTTCATCACATCATTATTAGTCCAATGTATGCAATACCCTTAGCCATAATTTTGCGATTATGATGAAAAATACTTAAAAGAAAAAAAAATGGAATAAAATTATGCAATATTTGCATTTGAAGCATAAAATCTTGGCTGAATTTATTATGTTTTAGGCAATACCCAAATGTTGTGCATAAAATATTCATCGTTAATGATTTAAAAAAATACAATGACAATTTTGATTTTTTTATAATTAAAAAAAAATAGACTCATGATTTTGAAAAGAAAGAATAAAATATTTCATAACAAGAAAAAAACAATCAAATTATAAAAGGAGAAATAAATTTAGTCAAAAGATAAAAATTTAGCCAAGAAGAAACATAGGTTTTGCCAAGAGATAAAAGTTTAACCAAAAAGAAATAGAAGTTTTGCCAAGAGATAAAAGTTTAACAAAAAAAAAAAGAAGTTTTGCCAAGAGATTAAAATTTAACCAAGAAGAGATAAAAGTTTAACTAGTAAGACATATAGGTTTCGCCAAAAGATATAAGTTTCGCCAAGAAGAGATAAAGGTTTTGCTAAGAGCTAAAAGTTTAACTAGCCAAAAAAAAAAAGAAGTTTAACCAAGAAGAGATCAAAGTTTAACAAAAAAAAAAAAAGTTTTACTAAAAAAGAAAAGTTTAGCCAATGAGACATAAAAGTTTAACCAATAAGAAATATAAGTTTTAAACAATAAGAAATATAGGTTGTGCCAAGAAATATAAGTTTAACCAATAAAAAATAAAGGTTTTATCAAGAAGAGATATAAATTTAGCCAATAATTTTGCAAAGAGATAGAAGTTTAGCCAAGAATAGATAAAAGTTTGCCAACAGTTAGAAATTTAACCAAGCAAAATGAGAGTTTTGTCAAGAGATAGAAATTTAGCCAAGAAGATATAAGAGTTTTGCCACAAAATAAAAGTTTAACCAAGAAGATATAGGAATTTTGTCACAAGATAAAAGTTTAACCAAAAAAAAAAAAGAGTTTAGCTCAAAATAAATATATGTTTTGCCAAAAGATAAAAAGTAGATAAAGGATTAGTTGTTAGGTCGTAGGTAGGGCTAAAATGTAGGTCAGTAGGGTATCTAGGTGGTAGGGTAGTATGGAGGTCAGGGTTGAGAAAAAAATTAGCAACGGAGATAAAAGGTCAAAGGTCAGCAGCCAAAAAAGATTGAGTGTGGTAGAATGTTGGTTAACATAGGGTAAAGAGGCAGATGAAAAACACAGCCCATCCATCATCCTATGGACAGAACGGCCAACTGGTGCAATCATGGTGGCTAGTTCACTCTGGCCCTATCCATTGGTTACTTCCTACAGTGCCCAGCAAAATGTGAGACCTAAAAGGGACAAAACCATTGCAGAAATTGAACATGGATGCCAGCAGTTGAGTAAGTTAACTGTAAAGAAAAGTGTGCCCATAACTGACCTGCAATGATGCTGCCAGCTGCTGAAGGGTTTAGGGTTTAGGGTTTAGGGTTCACCCCCATCAACCCTGCCATTAACTTGAAGGATATGACTAATTTTAGAAATTTATTACAAAAAGTCACCAAAACAAATCTGTGCACAAGATTTCAAGCTAGACAATCATTTATATGAGCTCTATTTTGAAGTGCCATTCATCCAGATTGAAAATTTTTGATTGTATTATTGCCCTTTCATTTGAAGGACTACAAGTTTTATTTTTTAGCCCATGCATTATAAGGATTATGCCCCTATTGGAAGGACAAGCTTAAATTTTTAAGCTTAGAGATATGTCCCAAACGACATATTCATATTGCTTATAGACAAAAGGTCTGTGTCTAGGCCTTTGTGGTATTTGAGGTTCTTGTCTGAAGGCCAACAAGCTGAACTATGGAACACTGAAATCTGTGGAAGGGTCTTAAAGATGAGTCAATTCTCCTAGTTAAAATCTTATCACATTTTGGTGCCAGTTTGTCTAGGACCCAAAACCTGTAAGGCCTTGGTGAGCCTAGTGGGGTTCTTGCACATTGTAAGCCGTCTAGCAAATACACAAATTTTAAGCATAGGAGAAGGCCTTGGTGTCAGGGCATTATGCCTTGAACCTTACTGAGGTGTAACCAAGGCATATACGCCGTGACAGTAGGGCCTTTCTCATGGTAACAATTGAGGAGCGAAACATTTGTATGACCGAGATGCATTCAAATGAATACCTAATTGAGATTGCGTCCCAGCAAAACCCCTGGCAGCAAACTACTTTCTAAAATTATGTGAAACTTCTAGCACCAGCTCCAACTTGGATAGGAAATTGTTTTTGGGAAAGCTGCAATTTTCTGGTGAGGTTGTTACATGTAAAGCACCCCAGAGAGGTGCTTTACAGTTTTGAGCTTGTAAGAACTTGGAAAGCACTGCACTAGGGTGCTTTACCAAGCATAAAGCATGTGGTGAAAACCCATCTGCCTGTCAGGAGAGTGTGTGCAGAAATGTGTTGACCCTGACAGCCCCTTTCTGGAATTTCAAGCTCTTAAGCACAATGACATAAAAAGAGGCAAATTTATGTTACGAGTGCTTTATGCTCATGAGTGGAACTGGTGACACCCAAACCATCACAGATGACCTAATACGAAGCCTGGAATTATATGAGTTCTTAGTTCTTTGGGTTGATAAAAGGTCTAAAACACATTGTTAAACATAAATGTTTTCATACTCAGCAATCTTATGCTGCATCCCTTTTTCAGGAAATTTAGCGGACCATTTCCTCCAATTCCCTTCAACAATCTTTAATTTTGTGACATAGACCAGCTATTCCTACTGCAACTGTTTGTCTAGTCATTAGAATGCATCATCTTAGAATATGATGTGGTAGTAGTAGGTGGTAAGTGCGGTGGACATGATGAAATTCAAATGTCTATTATCTTTTTTACAACCTTAATTGTCCTTTAATAGCATTGATTGTGAGATCTCATTGGCTTTTGTAGCACTACTTGTCACTCCAACGGAGCAAGTATCACAAAATTTTGCATAATGGTTGGTGAGGGTCCGTCCCCTTCCAAATCTTTTGGGTTACATTTTGAAATCTAGGTTACATTTTTTTATTTTTTCTTTGTGGGGTTTGTTGATCTCAGGGGTCACAAAAACCCACCATACAATCAATGGCAGATGGATCTGAAATTTTGATAAACTGCATTAACAATTGAAATGGAAAAGAGAATTAGGTCTCATCAAATCAACCATGGATCGTGGTTTTAGGGTTTGGATTACTGGTGCACATTGTGTATTATGAAAAGAGCTGACACAAAAATACTGGGGAAATAGTAGGAAGAAAGTCTCCCATTTTTGCAGTCTCCCCATTTTTCTTTCCTCATTGAAGAAAGACTGAGTAATATGTGAATATGTACATCATGGCGAATAACAACAAACTTTTTTTTAAAAGAAAGGCTGAAGAGAGTGATGGAAATTAATTGAAAACAATGGGCCAAAGAAAAGATGAGCATTTCATTTTGCAGAAAATAGGGAAGATTTTCACAACGTACACTCTCTCTCTTCTCTTCTTCTTAGCTGTGTCAGGCTTCATGTCATTAAGAAAATGATTTTCTTTTGAGTGGCATTTATAAAGTCTACTTCCTCGACACTCCTGTCTCACTGCAGCTGATGCTGTGCCTGCCACCATTCTTGTTCTCTCTCTTTGTGCCGGGCTTAAGCCTTTGACGAAGAGCATTTCTACAGTTGTTTCCATCCACGATTTGGGTTATAATTAGTTTTTTGGATGCTTCTTTTCTTTTCAATCAAACTAGTGGAGCCTGTGCCATTGGTCCAAGTGTGAACACATTCTTTATTTTTCACATTTACAGAATTGAAAGTTTCTAAATTCGGCAATGTGAATACATTGAGGGCTCAACTGATTTTTCCTTTAAAACCCAATTTTTTTGGCAATTTGTTTGAATTTCCAGCAACAAAATCCATTCAAAAGTCAATATCCTCCATGCCTTAGCTCTGAAAATAGTGAAATAAACTTTATTAAATCTGACTCATCAAGAGCTTTCCAACAATGCCAAGAACGTCCCAGATTCCAATACAATTTTCAGTTTTAATTGTATTTAAATTTTTATTGAGAAAATTATTCAATAATCAATAGCTTCCACACCGTAGCTCCAAGCAATCTCAAACCAAGTCAGTGCACCCCTACTCACTCATTGAGAGCTTTCTGAAGAGACCAAGAGAACAACATAATGAAGTGCAGTCGTCGTGATTTGGAAGATCTCAGCATGACAAACAAAAGAAAACAAACTACCTTGCTTCATAGATAGATAAATGTACTAAAGTTTCTATTGCAGGTTTGAATTAAATTTTCCATTCATCTAGTGATATCTGCTTTCTCTCCACTCCTCCTCTCTTTCAGTGCAAACTGCTCTTGTCCCTGGCACTTTTCCTCTTTCTCTCTCTATCAGGCTTCAGCCTTTGATGAAGAACATTTCTACGGTTTTTTAATTTTTCGTCTTCTTTTCTTTTTGATCAAAATATATTGAAGTTATTAACTTTTGGTAATAAAAAATTTTCAATTCATTTTATTCTCAGTTGCAATATGTAATTAGTATTTGCTTTCTCTTGAAGAGCATTTCTCTAATGGTTTGTTTTTGTGGATTGCAGAAAGTGAGAGACTATTGAAATCTCACTATGTGATCCAATTGTTAAAAATTTGTCAATAAAAAAGTCTTTTTGTTTTGTTTTGTTTTGTTTTTTTTGGGCGACACTCTTGATAGTCACAATATCCCCAAGCATAACTTAACTTATTTGTCAACAACACAAGAGGGGGTTTTATACTATTTGATGGCTAATTTCATCCAAAAATTGATGTACATGCCATTTAGTGCTATGTGGTGAAAATATTCTTATTTATTGGCGTTTGCCTACCAAGGCAAGGATATTGTGTTTAGATTCATTATAGAGTATAGTAGCTTAAGGGATTTTGGGCCCCTAGGTAATAATAATAGGTCTATTTTTATATGATGAAAAATGATATGTTGGCTTGTGTTGAAACTTGAGGTTAGTTATAGAGTTACAATATGTGGAAGGATTTTGGTTTCTTTAAGAGGATTTTTTGAAGATTATGTTTTTGCATGGTGAAATATTTGAGTTTTCATAATTCTTCTTTTGCCTAAAGATACTTTTTAATGCAAATATCAAGCCCACAATGTGACACACCCCTTTTTTCTTTTCTTTTGTTTTCGATCAAAAATGTAGGCTATTAAGTTTTGATGGCATATTTTATAAAGAAAATCTTAATTCATTTTGTTTACGGTCGCCGGCACATATTAATGTCAGCTTTCATGTCTGCTCACTTTTCACTCCTCTTCACACTGCAGCAGTTGCAGCAGCTGATGCAGTGCTTGCCAACCACCATTCTTCTCTCTCTCTCTCATTGCTGCCTGTTGTCCCTCATAGTCCCCCACTTCTTTTCCATGCTCTCCCTTGCAGCAAGCAAACAGGAGCTGCTTCTTCTTCTGCTTCTTCGTGTGCTTCACGAGCTCCGTCTGTAGATCATTTCTTGCCTCTGTTTTTGTCTTCTTTTCATTTGCGACAACTGCTTCTCATTTTTGTCTTGTGTGTGTGTGCGTTTTTTTTTTGGTTTTTCTTTTGTGTGCTGTCGTTCTCTCTGCCGGGAGAGGAGTTGTGCTGTTGTGTGTTTTTTGATTGGGGAGGAGTTTGCAGCAAGAGGAATGACACGAAGGGACAAGGGAAGAAAGTTTGAGCTCTTTGTGATGATGACTGGTACTGAGGCTCAGTAGCTGTTGTGCGTGACTTTCTTCTAAGGGTTTTGCAGCTTGGAGCTTCTGTTTCTCTTTTTTCTGGGTGTTGTGAGAATGGTGAACAAACAAGTCTGTTCTCTCCTGTTCTATTTCCTATTGTTGCTGGTGCCTGGTTCATGTGAGAACTAGATGAAGGTGTGAGAACTTGTCGAGTTTCGAGTTTAGGGAAGCAGGGGATCCAGCTGAACTTTTGTCTGGGATCGAGAGAGAGGCTTAGCTTCTGTCCATTGCCAAGGAGTTTTAGGAGCTGAGAGTACTTGAGAAGAAGCTTGAAGCGAGCTCTCCAGTTGCTGTCATTTTTTCTCCTTTTGCCGAGTGTGGGATTTTCAGCTGGGAGCGACAAGGAACAGAGGGAAAAAGGATCAGGGAGGAAATCGCGTTGACGAAGTCGTAGCTGCAATGCTCCATCGGCGGCGCGGCGTCGTCCATCCCGCCGTTGTGGAACTTCCTATTATCCTCCTTTGCTTTGCTTCCGCGGTTTCTTTCACAGGTTCCCTCTCTCCTCCACAGTCCCTTTTTGTCTGAGTTCTCTACTTCGACCGCTCTTTGTGCGAATTGATCAGTTTCTAGAGTTCGTGGCACCAGATTCTTCGGCTGATAATCGAGTAGTGCAACTGGAATCGAGGATGCTCTGTGGAGAAGTCCTCGAGGAGACGCTTGATGGGTCCGGACTTTTTTTGGTTTTTGATGGACATTGCGTGAATTGCAGCGGCAGGCAATGTGGGAGTGAACTATGGAATGCTGGCCAACAATCTACCATCGCCACTAGAAGTAGCGCAGATGCTGTTGGCAACACCGCTGAGGAATGTGAAGCTTTATACTGCTGATCAAGCCACCCTGCAGGCCTTCGCTCACGCCGGTTTGAAGGTGGCGGTAGGAGTACCCAACGAGGAGATCTTGCTTCTGGCAAGCAACGTCACGAGCGCCCAGTCTTGGGTCCAGAACAACGTCGTGGCTTACATGCCTGCAACGCAATTCAACTACATCATCGTCGGAAACGAGGTGCTAACAGTCTCCCCGGAGCTCAGCAGTTCTCTCGTCCCCGCCATGACCAACCTCCAGACAGCTCTTGTCAACCTGCAACTCGCGGGAGAATTGAAAATCTCCACTCCTCACAATCTTGCAGTCCTCGGGCCCAACTCCTTCCCTCCATCTGTGGGCACATTCAACAGCAATGTGAGCACGACGATGCAAACCGTGCTCGCTTTCCTCTCCCAGACAAACTCTTCCTTCATGGTGAACGCGTATCCCTACTTCGCCTACATCGCTAACCCTATCGCAATCTCCCTCGACTTCGCCACCTTTCAGCAGCCCTTGAATGCCACCGCCGCCGGGATTATCACCGATATTAACACGGGACTTCAGTACATGAACCTGCTGGACGCGCAACTGGATTCCGTCTTCTCAGCCATGGAGCGACTGGGGTACCACGACATTCCCATCACCATCTCGGAAACGGGTTGGCCTTCGAACGGCGACCCAGATGAAATCGGTTGGGGAATCGCTAATGCGCAAACTTACAATGGCAACCTCATCAAGCACATCAACTCCAATGTCGGCACTCCCTTGAGACCCGGTGCCTCCATCGATGCTTTCATCTTTGCTCTCTTCAACGAAGATCTGAAACCGGGTCCGACCACCGAGCGCAACTTCGGTCTCTTCAATCCCGACGAGATCGCCGTCTACGATGTGGGCCTGGTGGAAACCGGTGGAACTGCTCCTGTCTTCCCAGGTTCTCCTTCTTCTCCCCCTATCGAGAACTCTTCTCCACCAGCAGTGCCGATTGCGCCTGCATGGTCTGCACCATATTACAACCCTCCTTACTCCGACGGCGCAGCGCCACCACCAACTCCCGTCTACTTCTATCCTCCTCCGGCTCCCTCGGTGCCTAACGATTATCCCGCGCCAGTTGCATTCGCTCCCACGGTTCCGACTGCGCCCCCTTGGACAACGACAACACCAAATGCTCCCGCTTATGGACCTCCGACTCCTCCTGCTCCCACTGCAAATGCTCCCGTTTACGGACCTTGGACGACTCCTCCGGCTGCCACAGTCCAGACGCCGCCCCTCGGCAAGACTTGGTGTGTGGCGAAGCCTGGAGCTGACGTGCAGGATCTTAGCAATGCGCTCAACTATGCTTGTGGGCAAGGAGCTGCGAATTGCATTCCAATCCAACCAGGCAACCAATGCTACGAGCCTAACACTCTTGCCTCGCACGCCGCCTATGCCTTCAACTCCTACTACCAGCTCAATGGTGGTAACTACTGGGACTGCTACTTCGGTGACACGGGAATCATCTCCATCATGGATCCCAGTAAGTGATCCTGCATCAATTCTCCTTCTGCAAATGCTCTGATTTTCTCGAGGAGTTTCCTGATGTTTGTATCTAGTGTTCTTGTGTTCCAGATAGCTTCATTTCTTCTGCCAATGTGATAAGCTTCATTTTTCTGCCGATGTGATGAGCTTCATTCTTCTACCAATGTCATGAGCTTCATTCTTCTACCAATGTCATGAGCTTCTTTGCTGGCTCTTGGATTGTGTGGTTTGCTTATTGACAATGTTTCTGCCAATGCCATGAGCTTTATTCTTCTACAATGTGTGGTTGTGCCTGGTGTGTTCAGTTTCAGAGTTTTCTCATCTTTTGCAGTCTGTCCCTAATATCAATCAGCAACTTTTTTCTGCTCATCTTTGATATAATTTCTGCCTGATAGATCACATACACTTGTTGGAGATCAGACTTAATATTGTGATGTTGTAATATGCAGGTTATGATGGATGTGCGTTTCCTTAAGAAAATGGCTGCTGTTGATTTAAGAGATTTTGTGGACAATTGTAAGTAAAACTTTACTCACACGCGAAATGTAAAGCCATTGAAGTGGAGAATTGGGGAAATACGAATTTTTGTAGTGAGAACACAGGAGCTCTAGTTATACACCCTTCAAAACCATGGACAAATTTTTCCAAGATTTGTACCACCTGTAGTCAGAATTAGCAACAAATGAGTAAATAAAAGACAGAAAACAAATTGTAGGATTACATTAAAGTAGAGTCGCAGAATCTTGGGATACCAGAAGTGGAGATTCATGACTAGAATGATATTGCCAATTGATACTTTTGACATTACAGATGATTAATTTTATAGACCCATTTACACAATAAAGTTGTCGAACTCTTCACTTTAGAAAAACTATGTATGCACACTATGCAGCATATGCTTTGACTATGTGAAAACAATTTGCAAAAGAACACAATTATTCATATCACAACATCATCTGCCATTTTATTCTCTATGAGGAAAGAGATTTGTTTAGTATGGAATGTGCTGAGTACAGGCTGCTGTGCCTGGTGAGATGCCTGTGAGAAATTTGTGCAAGCTAAAATTTCCAAATGGGCAGTGAAACAGGCACAATGGCCTGCACTTGGCATGTTCCATTAACAGAATGGTTTTTGTGATTTGCACAATGGGCATTTGGATTTTGAACAATGGTTAGGACAAGTAGACCTGAGAAGATCTGTCCATTGTGCCTTGTAAAGGGTCAATTGTTACCTGGTTTACAATTTATGGTTTATCGAACATGCTTTGATGCATCCCAATAGGCAACCATTGAGAATGAGGAACCAAAAAATGACATGAGATGCACACAGACCATATATCACAAGGTCATTTTGTAATGATCTTGTAAGACAATTTTCACATCTACTTGAAAACATGGGTTTAATTGTAACATTCGTGCAATAACTTTTTCTTTAAGATCAACATTTTTTTCCATTTCACCATGTTCAACCAAGACACCCAATGAGTTGTCCTTTCAAAGTCTAGTTTCGTTTTATGTCAAATGAAACTAAATTTAGAGGTGCAGAAAAGCACCAACTAAAAATAATTCTCAAACTACAAGGCTGGTTCAAAGGTGCTCTAGTTCATTTCATCATGTAATTATTCATTCGAGCTAGATTATTCTACTTTTTTGCATGCTTCCAGCAACTAGCTAAATATTCTTTTTCTTTTTTCATAGTTGTTTGCTCTCATTCATCAATCACTAATAGCGTTCTTAATGCATATTTACAAGCACGCCTTATTTCGAAAGATCACCTACTCTAAATGATTTGAATTTGAAAAATAATCTTAACATAAATGACAATTTAATTAAGTGATATTGTTTCATTCTTCACTATTGCTTGCTTTCCCATTCATTAATCACTAACAACATTGTTAATTTATATTTAGAAGCACATATTCTTTTGTAAAATCGTTCCAAAATGCATATCATGCCTTTATTTCATTCTTAAATAATTGAATATAGAAAATGCTCTTAAGATAGGAGAACTCCAAAGAGAATATTGTTGCAAAAACACATAGGAAACATGTTTTCAAAATCAACCTTATATTTTGTTTCAACTTTTTTTCTAATGTCAAGCGAAACAAATAAAGGTCTAAAAAGGCACAATCACAAAAGAATGTTCATTTTGCAAAGCATGTTCAAAGGTGTTCCTAGAAGTTGCTTTCTATTTAAATTAATTCCTTTGTACCAGTCCAAAGGTGCTCTTTATTGGGTGCCATAAACCAAGCTCAAATATGCTTTTCAATTAACAAAGTTGCTCTCTTGTGCCCCAAAAAAAAACAACTTCAAGATTATTATCGAGAATTCAAACCATTGAGAAAAAAAACATCAAAAATTACCACACCTCACCAAAGTATGCAATCCTCCTCCCAATAAAAAGCCTAGGACAAAGTTAATAGACATCCAACTTCATGTCAAATTTGGTCTTTACCTCAGTAATTTTATAATCCATTTCTTGAACCAAATATTGAAACTCTTTAAATCTATTTTATAATGTGGTAGCTTTGGTTTCAACAATTATTATGTCATTTGCATCATCTTATGCACCCTAGATTCCTTGGCAAATCTAAGCTCAAGCTCTTCATTCATTTGGCATAACACTTTCATCTTTGCATGTTGCTTGATGACTTGATCTTCAAGCTTTATTTGATTCTTTTGATATTCAACAAGTTGAGTGTTAAATCACGAATTCTCTCCTTCAAATAGCTTCCCCTACATTTTGATGATGTGGTGGTTCGATAGTTCTAGTTGGAGTTACAACACATGGGCATATTTAGTGTCATCCTTGAGTTATGTTTTTGTAGTTTTTTGGTAAATTGATAGTTCATTATTTAACCCTTACCAAACTTTAGCTTCTACTTCTTCCTTGATTGCCTGCATCATAACTACCTACCAACTTGCCTATGGTTTGGTTATACGAATGAGCATACCTTAGATAGTAGGCTAAATATTTTACTCCACGCATCAATTCTTTCAATAGGCACTTGTCATTTATTATTTCTATTGATGTAGAAGGTTCAAGAATTCAAAAAATGGAAATTGGTGTAGGGTTAATAAGAGAGGAACTTGTTAAAGTTCCTATCATTAGAGGTGTCTTCCCTACAAAAGATCTAAGCAAGATTATTTTTCCATTTGCTTGTATATGGAATGTATTACAAAATGAAAGCATATTAGATCTATTTCTTGATTTGGAGTCTTGGACCTCTCAATAAAAAAATAGTCAAACTTGGGGGTTTATAAACTATTAGACCCAAGCTTTGAGTCCACAATTTCTTATGATCCAAACCCACCACTTCTAGTGAAGATTTTGGGGAAGTTCAATTATGATTGCATTATTGGATTCTATAAATATTTTCTTTAGTTTCTCTTCTTTTACTTCTAGTGAACTAAACACCACATGATTATATGATGATTTCAATTTTTATTCTTTAGGAAGTGCGTGAGAAAATTTTCACCTTCTTTTTTGGGGGTCTTAAAGTTTTGTGCATTTTGCATATCATCTTCCTCAAATGCCAAAAAACTTGGGGTATTTTTCTTTTATATTTTCATTTTCAATGTTTTTTGTAGCCTCATCCTTGAATTTGGGGGAGTTTGGGTAGGTCTTAAGGTGATCTTTGATTGGAAACCAATACCAAAGAATCATCTCTATGATTTGAGCTAGTGCAAATTTTTAATTTCAGTATTGTTCATTGTGAATATTCTTCAAAATGTCATTCAAATTTTGTAAAAAAATTGCAACCCAATTCATTAGGTTTCTTAGCATGTCCTAGCAAACATTTTTGGTAAGTATCCATCTCCTTAACTACAAGGGGTCATCGGTAGAAAACATGGCTTATTTAATTAGAAAATCTAGCGAAAAAAAACCCCAATTGGATAGATGTCAAAATGACAATCTTATCATTTTGGACAAATTGTTTTTAACATGTCCAACATGATTAGGGTGGTCTTTTTTATGCTTGAGTAACAAATCATTTGACTAGTGATTTTGATTAGTGGATAATAAACCATTTGACTTGTCAAAATTTTGCCCAAATTTACTTATTTTTGAATTTTTATTAAATTTTTTTTGTAGTAGATAGGTAAATGGGTAGGTAGGTTGGTAATAACTAGGTTTAAGTAGGTCGTAAAAATGCATGTAGGTAGGTATGTAGGTAGGTGGTAGTTTAGCCTAATCTTGTTATGGACCGACTACAAACAAGTGGAGAATTACAAGACAAGACAAGCTTTATTGATCCATCAACTGGTGTTGATCTGCTGAAGGGTTGTTCCCTAGACTATCTCCTTTTATAACCCTGAA
>Ga0116231_10001315_pt1 | contig 50312 bp, 46 predicted proteins | sample S1TSphgellanicum_2_FD_89695 | JGI IMG/M metagenome (GOLD analysis project Ga0116231, IMG submission 89695) | Host-associated microbial communities from peat moss isolated from Minnesota, USA - S1T2_Fd - Sphagnum magellanicum MG | ecosystem: Host-associated > Plants > Peat moss > Unclassified...
GAGACGTCGAGGCCGACATAAAGGTCGAGCTGAGACATGGTCTTCTCCTGGGCCGAGCGGGGATCGCTCAGGCCGCCGACCTTACGACCAACCGTCCTAGCGATTACGCCATGTCCCGACCCCCTCGGTCAGCCGCCGCGCGCAGGGCGGGTCAAGGCCGAAGAGCGCAGCGTCCCTTGATGCGACCGAGCACGGCGGCATGTTCGCGCCGATCACGCGGAGGCCGCTTCGAGAGAAGGCCTCCCTCCAACGTGTACGAGCAACGCCGTCAGTGCAAGCAACACCGCCGAGCTCAACATGAGCGCCTGCAAATTCCAGCTGACAAGGAAGCCGGCGATCATCAGGGAGACGGGCATGAGGCCCGTCGATCCGAACGCAAACAGGCTCATGACGCGCCCCAGGAGCTCAGCCTTGACGTTCATCTGCAGCCACGCCACCGCCTTATAGCTGACGGAGCCCGCAGCGACCCCCATCAAAAGCGTAACGGCGCCCACCATCGCGATCGGCATGTCGATGGCGAGCGTTGCAATCAGCAAGCCGAGCGCCGCGCAGGCCCCCCGCAGCGTCGCGCCGACGCTGAGCCCGGCGAGCGCCTTGGCGCTGACCGCCAAGCCTATCAGGGAGCCGACGCCCACGCTCGTCACCAGGAAGCCGAACGCGGCGGCCGCATGGAAGTGCGTTTTGGCGAGCACCACGAGGCCGATCTCGGCGACGCCTGCGATGCAAAAGTTGACGCAGATGCAGATGATGAGGAGGCCGCGAAGCGCCGGGTCGCACCAGACGTACAGAAGACCTTCCTTGATCGCGTGACCCATCCCTGTCGTCGGCGGCTTCGATTTGATCGACGGTGCAAGCGTCACGAGCGCAAAGATGATCGCCAGGAAGCTCAGCGCGTCGGCGATGAAGGCCATGTTCAGCCCGAAATATTGGATCAGCAGGCCCGCGACGGCGCCGCCGATCAGGAGGCATATCTGCGCCACCGACTGAACCAGGCCGATAGCTCGCGGGACCTGGTCGCGAGCGACCAGCGTCGGCAACAGAACATTGGTGGCGGGACCCGTGAAGGCGTCGGCGACGCCGAAGCAGAACACCGGCAGATAAAGCAGTTCCAATCTAAGGCGGTGCGCGCCAAACAGCGTGGCGATGGTCGCCACGCACAGAGCCTGCACCACATTGGCGACGATAAGGACGTTTCGCGCCGAGACGCGGTCGCTGATCGCCCCGCCGATCAGCAGAAGGGCCGCGCGGGGCAGGGCGAAGACCGTCATCACCGTGCTGAGCGCGACAGTCGAACCCGACAGTTGGAGGACGAGCCACGGAAGGGCGATCCCGAAAACCATGTCGCCAAGCTTCGACAGCGTCAGACCGACGAGGAAGATATGAAAGCGCCGGCCCATCACCGCACCTGGTCCTGGCGGGCCTCAGGCCAGGGCCAAGATCCCTTGCGACGCCATAGAGCGCTTGAGAGACAGCTAGCTTTCGTCAGGTCTGTCAGGGCAGGGTGAGGCACGTCGGAGCTCCCATAATGCGAATGTAACTTTACATTCGCATTATGGGCTTGGCAACGCCGTTTGTATCTCGAAAGGTCGCTCATGGATTCAGGCTCCAGACCCCCTCAGCAGGCGCGCAGCCTCCGCACCCAGCAGCGGCTTCTGGAAGCGACCATCGCCGTGCTCGAGGATAAAGGGTTGGCCGGCGTCACCATTCCTGAGATCGCCGCCGTGGCTGGCGTGGCGACCGGCAGCATCTATCGGCGCTTTACCGACAAGGACGCGCTGATCCGAGCGGCCTTTCTGCAATTTCTGGAGATGTCCCAAGAAGCCAACCGCCAGGGTTTGGCGCCGGAAAGGTTCGCTGACCTGACCTTTGAGGCAGCGCTGCACGCCATCGCCCGCGCCCTCTTGCGGCAGTATCGCGACCGGCCGATCTTGTTGACGGCGCTGGACCAGTTCATGGACAGCGATAGCGACACCGATTTCAAAGACAGAGCGGTAACGCTGATTGCTGCGAACTTCAGTCGGCTTGTGGAGGCGCTCATGTCCTACCGAGCGCATATCAGAGCTGCCGATCCGGAGCGGGCCATTACCTTCGCCCTGTTGACCGCAATCGCCGTGACTGAGGTCCATGCGCTGAACCCGCCAGCGCTGTGGCAGAGAATGCTGCCTATGGACGACGGAGCGCTGACCGTGGAAACCGCACGGACCATGGCGGCCTATCTGACATCGCCGGGTGCGCCAGGCTGAAGTCGCCCTCCTAGCTTCATCCATTCCTTCCGCTCATCCCGCCATTCGGATGAGCGGGTCAAATGAAGCGGCGCGCCTCAACCTCAATACCCTCGCTCACCCCTCCGGCTCCCGCTCGTTCACCGTCGACGCCACGCCCCACACCACCGCGGCCGACAGGATCAGCCCCCCCATCAGAAACGGCGCGCCGGCTTCGGCGATGCTGTGGCCGGGGGTGACGAAGTAGGCGAAGATCAGGGTGAAGATCAGGGGGCCGATCAGTTCGGAGATGCCGGTGATGCTGGCGTTGGCGCCCTGGAGCTGACCCTGTTCGACGGGTTTGACGTGGCGGGTCATGAGCGTCTGGTTCGCCGCCCCGAACAGGCCCCAGAGTGCGATCAGCGGGATGCCGGCCCAGAACAGCACTTCGTTAGGCGCGACGCCGGCCCAGAACAGGGCGAGGGCGCCAAAGGTCAACCCCACGATCATGGTCCAGCGGTTGCCCAGGCGTTTGACCACCGGCCCGACGACGAAGACCTGCACCAGGGCCATGGCGATCCCGGTCACCGCAAGCGTCAAGCCCACGCGCCCCGTCGTCCAGCCGAACCGGTGCATGGCGTAGAGAACCACGGTCGAGCCCAGCGCCACCTGGGCGAGGTTGCTGAGGAAAGCCACGCCCGCCAGGCCGAACAGATCGGGATGGCGTCGCAAGAGGATCAGCGATCCCACCGGGTTGGCGCGCTTCCAGCTAAAGCCGCTGCGCATGGACTTTGGCAGGGATTCTGGGAGCACGAGCAGGCCGTAAGCCGCATTCAAGAGGCTCAGGCAGCCGGCGACCACGAACGGCAGCCGCGCGCTGACATCGCTTAAGAGGCCGCCCAGACCGGGGCCGATCACCAGGCCCAGGCCGAACGCTGCGCCGACCATGCCGAAGGCTTCCGACCGCCGTTCCGGGGGCGTGGTGTCGGCGATATAGGCGCTGGCGGTGCCGAAGCTGGCGCCGGTGATGCCCGACAGCAGGCGCCCGACAAACAGCCACGCCAGGTTGGGCGCCCAGGCCAGAAGCAGGTAGTTGAGGCCCAACCCGATGTTGGAGACCAGGATCAGGGGCCGTCGCCCGAACCTATCGGATAGCGAGCCGATCACAGGCGAGAAGAAGAACTGCATCAGGGCGAAGACGGTGTTGAATAGGCCATAGACCGCCGCCGCCAAGGCCACCGTGCCGCCGGGCAAGCGATGGGCGATCTGCGGCGACAGAGATATGGGATGGCCCGCCAGGACCTGGGTAATCAGCTTGGGCAGCACCGGCGCCACCATGCCCAGCGCCATGCTGTCGAGCAGGATGGTCACCAGGATGAAGACCAGGGCATTGCGGTTGCGGTCTCGGCGCGACCTGTCGGAAGCGGCTTCGTCCGTCGCGCGGCTCGCGCGCTTTGGCGCATCGCCGCCGTCGCCCTGACGTTGCGTCATGCTGCGCTCCTCGCCGGGCGCTGCGGTTCGCTGGCCGGAAGGGGAGGGGTTGGAGGACAGGGTTTCGACAATCCTAAACAGCCTAAAACCCGAACGGGGTCGAGGGCTGGGCCAATCAGGTAAGCACGTCCTTGACCGCGGCGAACACCGCTTCGAACATCGCAGGCGTCAGCCTGCCCGTGTTCGTGTTGAGGCGCGAGCAGTGATAGCTCGAAAATAAGTTATAGCGCCCGGCCTGGAATCGCCGGCCGTGACCCGCCGCCGCAGCCCCGGGGGCCAGGCCCAGCGCTCTCAGCACGTTGCGGCGAGACACATCGCCAAGCGTCACAATGGCTTGCAGATTGGGCAAGGCGGCGATGCGCGCGGTGAGAAACGGCCGGCAGGCAGCCTCCTCCGCGGGCAGGGGCTTGTTTTGGGGGGGCGCGCAGCGGACCGCGTTGGTCACCATACAATCCACCAGCTCCAGCCCGTCGTCGGGTCGCGCTCGATAGCGCCCGCGCGCAAAGCCGAACTTGATCAAGGTCTCGTAGAGTAGCACGCCGGCGTAATCGCCGGTGAACGGGCGCCCCGTACGGTTGGCGCCGTTGCGGCCGGGCGCCAGGCCCACGACCAGAAGGCGGGCCGCCGGATCGCCCCAGGACGGGGCCGGGCCGTTGAATCCGGTCGGGTCGGCGCGGCGGTTCTCCATCCGATAGGTCACAAGCCTGGGACAGATCGGGCAGTCCCGCGGCGGCTCTGCGCCGTAATCGACCGCTTTATCAATCGTCGTCATAGTCGTCGTCGTGGAGGCTATCCGCGCGGCTGCGCTCCGGCCGGTCGCCGCCCTCGGGGTTGAGGAAGCGCGGCATCGTCCCCTGGCGTGGGCGCCCGACGATGTTGGCCAGATCGTTCAGCTCGACGAAGGCGTCCGCCTGGCGTCGTAGATCGTCCGAGGCCATGGGGGGCTGGGATTTGACAGTGGAGACGACGGTGACCCGGACCCCCCGACGCTGCACCGCCTCCACCACCCGACGGAAGTCGCCGTCGCCGGAGAACAGCACCATGTGATCGACCTTGTCGCACAGTTCCATCATGTCGACGGCGATTTCGATATCCATGTCGCCCTTGATCCGGGTTGCGCCATTTCCGGGCTCCGTGTAGCGCCGCACAGACTTGGTCACGACCGCGAACCCGTTGTAATCGAGCCAATCGACCAAGGGCCGGATTGGCGAATACTCCTGGTCTTCGACGATCGCTGTGTAGTAGTAGGCGCGCATGAGGACGCCACGCTTGCGGAATTCGTCCAGCAATTTCCGATAGTCAATATCGAAGTTCAGCGACTTTGACGCCGAATATAAATTGGCGCCATCGATAAACAGGGCCAGCCGATCCGTTTGATAAAAACTCATAATTAATGGTCCATTTGAATGAATATTGAAGAAATATCTGATGACGATAAAGATTTTGAGTCAGTGATTATCGTCGCCCTGGGTAGCAATTTGAAAGGTGAATGGGCGTCTTCGATTTCAGTGTTGGAGGCTGCAAAAGCGCGTCTTACAGCCGCGGGGGTTAAAATTCTTGAATGTTCATCCTATTGGCGATCCAAGGCCTGGCCCGACACCGCGCAGCCTGACTACATCAACGCCGTCGCGCTTGTCGAGACGCGTCTCGGGCCTGAGGAGCTGCTATGCGCCTTGCATCGTATCGAAGCCGAGTTCGGCCGTGTACGGACGCAGGTCAATGCGTCCCGCGTTTTGGACCTCGACCTGATCGCTTATGGACGAAGGGTTGGCGCCGACGCCGCGCCGATCCTGCCCCATCCCCGCGCCGCCGAACGCCGCTTCGTCATGGGTCCGCTCGCTGAGATCGCGCCCGCGTGGCGTCATCCGGTCAGCCGCGAGCGGGCGGATGTGCTGGCGGCGGCGGCGCGTGTCGGGGCGGATGCGGAGCCCCTGTGATGCAGGCGGCGATGAAAGCTCTGCCCTACCCAAGCCCCACGGCGCGGGCGCTACGCGTCTGGAGTGGCGATGCGCCCGCTCAATGCACGCCGCACTGCCATTTGCCGTGCACCAGGCCGCACCCCGCGTGAAGGCTCCAAACCGTGCCGCCGCGTTTGAATTGCGAGGTCACGAAGTTAGGGTTGGCGGCGTCGGCGGGGACGAGGTAGCCCGCCTTGGCGTGGGCTGCGTCATAGTCGGCCCGCTTGCCGATTGGGACGGTGTCTATGGTCGCGCCATCGGCGGCGGCGAAATCGCGTGTGCACAGCTCTCGGTCTTGCGCGTCACCGGTCCCAGAGTCCATTCGAGAACAGGCGCCAAGCTTGCGAAGCGCGAAGGCCGTCTTCGCCCGCAGGTCCGCGTCGCCGCTTGCCTGGACGCCACCGGCCTTCGCGCCTCGGTCGGATAACAGCGAAGGGAGCGCAGCTTGCTGGGGTGGGGCCGCCGGAGCTGGACGCCGGGCCGACGCCGATGTTGGCGTCTCGGTGGAAGGCTGGGGCGAGCGCCGCGCCCGCGTTGGGAGCCGCTCGGCCGCCGATGTCGCGGGTTCCCGCTCGAAACGCTCCGGCGCCGGACGCGTCAGCTCCACCCGGACGGCGATGCCTGTATCGGCCGCCGTGGGCCAAGCGGTGTTGAGCGCGCCCCGCCCCATCGACACAAGCAACGCAGCGTTGACCAACAGGGCTGCGATCAGCCCAAGGGCCTGACGCCGCCTTGCGCCCCTTCGCACCATATGCAGGCCCCCGATCCGCAAGGTCGATTATGGGTCGCCCACAATCGAGACGCTTTTACGGCGCGACGGCTTGGTCTTTGGCGGTGTTTTCGCCCTTGCCCTTGAGGCGCGCGCATCGCACCTGAGGCGCCATGCCCGTTTCTCCCAGCTATCGCCCCGATCCACAGTTCATGACGCTTGGACCGGATTTCGCCGACCCCGTCGCGCCGGCCGATTTTCCTAAAGCCGAGCTTCGTTTTCGTAACGATCGCTGGGCCGCGCGGATCGGTTTGGAGACCTTAAGCGCAGACGAATGGAAAAGCGCCTTCGCCCGGTTCGAGCCCCTGCCCGACAACCAGCCTCAGCCGCTGGCGCTACGCTATCACGGCCACCAGTTCCAGAGTTACAACCCCCAGATCGGCGATGGGCGGGGGTTCCTGTACGCCCAACTTCGCGAACAAGAGACCGGTCGCCTGCTCGACCTTGGGACCAAGGGCTCCGGCCGCACGCCCTATTCTCGCTCCGGCGACGGTCGGCTGACGCTGAAGGGCGGCGTGCGCGAGGTCTTGGCGACGGGAATGCTGGAGGCGCTGGGCGTTCCGACGTCCAAATCCTTCGCCCTGATCGAAACCGGCGAGGCGCTCGTGCGCAACGACGAGCCGTCGCCCACCCGATCGGCCGTCCTGACCCGGCTGTCCTACAGCAACATCCGCTTCGGGACCTTCCAGCGCCACGCCTATTTCGAGCGCACCGATCTGATCGCGCAGCTGATCGACCATGCAATCGCGCTCTACTATCCAGAGCTGGCTTCGACCGAGGGGGCTGGACGCGCGGCGGCGTTGCTGGCGGCGGTGGTTCAGCGCACGGCGGAGCTGGTCGCCCGCTGGATGGCGGCGGGGTTTGTGCACGGTGTGCTGAACACCGACAATATGAACATCAACGGCGAGAGCTTCGACTACGGCCCCTACCGTTTCCTGCCCTACAACGACCCGGAGTTCACGGCCGCCTATTTCGACCAGACAGGTCTGTACGCCTTCGGACGCCAGCCGGCGGCGGTATTCTGGAACCTGCAGCAGCTCGCCGCCTGCCTCCAGCCCTTTGCCGAGTCCGACGATCTGGTGGCGGCGTTGAACGGCTTTGGGCCGGCCTATCGCGAGGCGCTGGCGGCTGCGATGCTGGCGCGGCTGGGTTTGCAATCGGCCGGCGCCGAGGCCGACGCCGCCCTGGCCAGCGCTGCGTTCGCCGTCTTGGAGGCGGGCGGAGAGGCCTTACGCTGGGAGCCGTTCTTCTTCGACTGGTTCGGGGGCGAAGCTTCAAGCGCACGCGCGCTGGAGGGCGTCCGGGGCTCGATTTACGCAGGCCCGGCGGCGGAGGCGTTTCGGGCCCGCCTGTCCGATCATGCGCCGGAACGACCGGCGCGGCTGGCGTCGCCCTATTTTGCTCAGCCGGAGCCGGAGGAGCTTCTCTACGACGAAATCGAGGCGATCTGGCGCGCGATCGCCGAGTGGGACGACTGGGCGCCGTTCGACGCCAAGCTGGCGCGGATCGAGCAGGCGAGAACCGCCTTAGGCCTAGCGCGAGAGGTTCCGTTTCAGGGTTCAGCGCCTATATGACAAGCTTCAGCTTTCGAGGAGATACAGTCATGGCCGATGGCGCGCCCAACATCTCGTCCGAGACCGAGATCAAGCCGAACGAAATCCAACGCTTCGGGACGCTCACCAATGTGCCGATCGGTCTGAACGATAACGCCCGCACCCAAAGCGTCGCGGCGCTGAACCAGATCCTGGTCGATACCATGGCGCTCCGGGACCTTTACAAGAAGCACCACTGGCAGGTGTCCGGCGTCACCTTCTACCAATTGCACCTGCTGCTGGATAAGCACTACGAGGAGCAAGCGGCGCTGGTGGATACGCTGGCCGAGCGGATCATGTCGCTGGGCGGCCTGTCGTACGCCACCGCCCAGGACGTGGTCGCCCACACCCAGCTCAAAACCCCGCCGACCGGCCGCGAGGATGTCGCGACCCAGATCGCCCGGCTGCTGGACGCCCACCGCATTGTCCTCGCCACCTGCCGCCAGGCTGCGCGCGACGCGGCGGACGCCGGCGACGACGGCACCAACGACCTGATCGTCAGCTCCCTGATCCGCCTGCACGAGATGCAGGTCTGGTTCCTGGCCGAACACCAGGCCGCCACGCCGCTGTTGGCGAAGGATCGGTAGGGGGTCTTTCGATTGCGTTGGGCGCAGAGACATAAACTGACAGCCCAAGTCATACCCGCTCATCCCCGCAAACACGTTCGCGGGGATGGGCGGTGGAGATGAGAGCGAACGAGGCGCCGCTCAATGTCTTGATCGCCGCCGCTAGCAGACCGCCCACGCTGCTGCTGCCTCTCGCTTAAGCGGCTACAGCCGCAGGCGCCGCGCAGGGCGTCAAAATGGACCGTTACCGCGCTCTGTGACGGTCTTGTGAAACCCATTTACCTTTTCGCGCTTAGGCTTTTCGAATCGCAAGTCGTGGCGATCGACTTGAGCGAAGGAGAAGCGTGATGGGACCTCGTGACTTCGAAGATCAAATCCGTGGCGGACGCCTGACGACGACCGAAGTGCTCTACTACATGCCCAGCCACCCGAGTTTGCTTCAATCGTTCCTGTGGCAGACGATCGATCTGGCGCCGGAGTACCCCCGCATTCATCGGTTCCTGGAATTCTGGCGGCGCGAAATCGACGCCGTTATTCATTCTGTCGCGATCGGCGGGGTCGGCGTCGTAGCGCCGGCGCGTGTCCGGTCGGCCAAGATGATCGGTTACCTACATTAGCCTCTGGAACTTACGCACTAATGGCCTCATTTTGAGACGGGGCTGACCAACCGCGTCTCTGAGGAGGCTATACCTCGATGAAAAAACTCATCTACGCCGTCGCCGCATCGGCGCTGGCGTTAAGCGCCTGTGAAACGGCTACCCCCTACCAGCCTGCGGTAGCCGGACACCCGCAATCGGGCGGCTATAGCGATCAGCAGCTCGAAGCCAACCGATGGATGGTCACCTTTTCCGGCAATGAGTTGACCTCGCGGGAAACCGTTGAGCGCTATCTGCTCTTCCGCGCCGCGGAGCTGACCGTGAACCAGGGTTACGACTGGTTCCAAACCGCCGATCGCAACACCAACAAACAGTCGAGCTATATCGGCGACGGCCCTGTCTGGGGCGGCTATTGGGGTCCGCGTTGGGGCGTCTATCGTCGCGGCTATGGCTGGGGTTATGGCTATTGGGGCGACCCGTTCTGGGGCCGGCCGCTCGACGTCGAGCAGGTGAGCCAATACACCGCCAGCGCCGAGATCGTCATGGGTCATGGCCCCAAGCCGAACAATCCGCGGGCGTTCGACGCGCACCAGGTTGTGGCGCATCTGCGGGGGACGATCAAATACCCCACCAAGCCCTCCTGATCGGGCGAAGCTTATGACAGCTCACCGCGTCGCCATGGCGCTTCACGGCGGCGCGGGCGCCCGCCGCCACCGCGACTACGCTCGCGAGATCGTGCACATGCGCGGTCTCGTGGAGGCGGGTCGAGACCGGCTGGCGGCCGGCGCCGCTGCTCTAGATGTCGTCGTCGAGACCTTGTCGGCCTTGGAGGCGTCGGGATTGTATGTGGCCGGGCGGGGCGCTTCGCCCAATCTCGATGGCCGCTACGAGCTCGACGCCAGCCTCATGGATGGAGAGACGCGCCACGCGGGCGCGGTGGCGGCCTTGGAGGGCTTCCAGACGCCGGCAGAGATCGCGCGTGCAGTGATGGAGCGGACGCCGCATGTCATGCTGGCCGGCCAGGGCGCGAACGCCTTTGCGGCGGCTCAAGGCTTTTCGGCGATCGTCGCGCCCGAGACCTGGTTCATGCGGGCCGGCGCCGATGAGTCGAACCACCCGCCGGGGTCAGGACCTTGTAACGCTGCGGCGCTGGGGCATGGCACCGTTGGGTGCGTTGTGCACGACGCCGAGGGGCGCTTGGCGGCGGGCACCTCGACCGCCGGCGTGTTCAACAAGATGCCAGGTCGCCTTGGAGATTCGCCCGTGATCGGCGCTGGAACCTGGGCCGACCGGACGGTAGCGGTCTCCTGCACCGGTCAGGGCGAGTTCTTCCTGCGCACCGCCGCCGCAGCCCAGGTGGCGTTTCGCATGGCCCTAGCGCAGCAGTCGCTGGAAGAGGCTACCGCGGCGATCTTGGCGGAGATCCGTCAGATGGGCGGGGAGGGCGGTCTGATCGCTGTGGACGCCGAGGGGCGGGTCGCTATGCCGTTCGCCTCCGAAGGCATGAAGCGCGCGGCCCTTTATCCGGATGGCCGGATCGAAGCGGCGGCGTTCTAAATATCGCGACCGCTTGGAGCCTTTAGTCTCAGGCGGCGGCGGTGCAGCGGCGGCTTTGCTGGACGATGGCGGGGGCGGCGACTTCCGGCGGCTTGGCCGGGGCGGCTGCAAGCGCTGCGGCGAGGCGGCGGTCGCTGCTTCGGGCGGATTCGACAAGGCGGCGCATACGGCGTAGCTCGCGCTTCAGTTGGGCGCCGGTGACGAGCTGGCGTTTCAGGCGCGGGCTCAAAGCCTCAAGCTCGGTCCAGAACTCCCCAAAGTGTCGTCGGTCGACAGCGCGCCGGAAGTCCCGATCGGAAATGCCCAGTCGTTGGGGCCACGGCGTGGGCCCGACGCCCGAACCCCGGCACGATCGCCAAAGCTGCCGGAGTTGCGTGCGCCACAGGGCGCGCCGCAAAGTCACCACGGCGACCTCAAGCATCTCGTCGCAGGGGTGGTCGGGCTCGCCGCGCAGGCGGATCGCATCGGACAGGCCGCCCAAGGCGCGACCGTCGATGCGGGCGGAGGTGGTCACAGAAACTTCGAGACTGTGCCGAATTTTGCCATCGACGCGGCGGAGGCTCTGGAACAGGGCGCGATCCTCCCCGACCGGCCGCGGCGGCAATCCGCCGATCTGACGGTAGGCGCGCGCGGTGATGGCGGCGCTGGCGCCGCAATTCTGATTATGCCGGGGCCAGGGATCGCAAGATTCCGGGTCTGCCCGGGCTTCCAATTCGGCGGCGAGCTGTTGGTATTCCCACTCCAGCGATCCCCGTTCGAGGATGGTGGGGGGCAAGTCCATCAGTTCGAACGGATCGGCAATAACATAGCCGGCGACAGCGTCGACGCCGCGGGCGATCTCGCGTTGGTTGGCGGCGACCCAATCGCAGTCCACCCTCGTGTCTGCGTCGGTGGTCAAGATCAGTCCGTCCGCATTAACCAGTTCGGCCGCGGCCTCCATCGCCAAGCGGCGGGCCCAGCCCGCATTCGCATAAGGTCCGGGCAATTCGACTTCGCGCAGGTGCACGGCGAAGGGCAGCTCCGGCCCCAGCGCCCTGATCTGCTCAGCGGTTCCGTCGCTACAATTGTTCAGCAGGAGAATGACCGCGACGCTCGCCAGATCGACATCGATCTGGTTCGCCAGGGACGCGACACACGCGACAATGCGCTCTTCTTCGTCCTTCACGGGCACCGCGATCACGACGTCGGGCCGCGCGAGCGACACGGGCCCCAGAATCTCGGTGCGCATGGAAAAGCTAAGTCGCGGCGTTGCGTTCATTAAAACCTCGCCCCCAGTACCATCCAACCTATCCTTCATCGCTGCCAAGGGTGTTCGTGCAATCCGATGATGGTCGACCGCGTCGCTCGGCAGGCGAAGGATTGGATTTTTTCAGGCCTTTAGCCGACGCGCAGCTATGCAACGCGTACGGGACGAAAAGGCTTCGCGGCGCAAAATCGCCCAAACTTGCGTTCCCCAGATCAGGTTCGGGCGCAACAACGGGCAGTTAAGACCCGCAGCGCCACAACAGGTTAAGGGTCTTGCCCCCCAGGATCAAGCGACGATCGCGAACCGGCGCTGATATCCAGAGGTGTGTCCATTTGCAAGTCAATTTTGAAGGCGTGACGCACCCAACCTGCAAAGTCGACCGCCGATCATCCGAAGCGTCCGGTGATATAGGCCTCGGTACGGGCGGCGCGAGGATTGTCGAACAGTCGGTCGGTCCGCGCAAATTCGATCAGATGTCCGAGGTACATGAAGGCGGCGTGATCGGATATCCGCGCCGCCTGCTGCAGGTTGTGGGTGACAATGACGATGGTCAAGTCCCGCTTCAGCTCAACGATCGTCTCTTCCAGCTTGGCGGTGGAGACGGGGTCGAGCGCCGAGGCCGGTTCGTCGAGCAGAAGCACCTCGGGCCGCACCGCAACGCCGCGGGCGACGCAGACGCGCTGCTGCTGGCCGCCGGACAGGCCAAGGCCTGAGAGCTTCAGCTTATCCTTCACCTCGTCCCACAGGGCGGCTTTGCGGAGGGATTCCTCCACCCGCGCATCCAGGTCGGGCTTGGACAGGTTCTCGTAAAGGCGCACCCCGAAGGCGACGTTGTCATAGATCGACATGGGAAAGGGCGTCGGCTGCTGGAACACCATGCCGATGCGGGCGCGCAGCGTCGCCAGATCGACCCCGCGATCCAAGATGTTCTTGCCGTCGAGCAAGACCTGCCCTTGCGCCTTTTGGCCGGGATACAGCGCATATATCCGGTTCAAGGTGCGCAGCAGGGTCGACTTTCCGCAGCCCGACGGACCGATCAGCGCGGTGACGGAGTTGCGCGCGAACTGCAGGTTGACGCTGTGGAGCACCTTGCTCTTGCCGTAGAGGAAATCGAGATCCTTGGTCTCGAGCTTGATATCCTTCGCGGGCAGGGCTTCGGTGAAGCACTCGAACCGTTCGGCTGCGGCTGCGGCTGCGGCTGCGGCTGCGGCTGCGGGCTGGGACGGGGCGGAGACGTTGGCGTTCATGGGCGTCGCTTTTCTCTAGAGAGCGTCCTGACGAGGATGTTGATGGCCAACACGGCGAAGGCGATCAGGAGCGATCCTACCCAGGCCAGCCGGCGCCAATCGTCATAGGCGCTGAGCGCGAAGTTGAAGATGACGGCCGGCAAGCTGGCCATCGGCTTGGTCATGTTCAGTTCGAAGAACTGATTGTTCAGAGCGGTGAACAGAAGCGGCGCGGTTTCGCCGGAGATGCGCGCGAAGGCCAGAAGGATGCCGGTGACGATGCCGCCGCCCGCCGCCTTCCACAGGATCGAGCGGATCGTGGTCCACATCGGCGTCCCCAGCGCCGCGCCGGACTCCCGAAGCTGGCGCGATTGGAGTTTCAGCACGTCCTCGGTGGTGCGGGTCACGACGGGCACGGCCAGAATGGCGAGGGCGATGGCGCCGGCGAAGCCCGAAAAGCCGTGCATCGGCTTGACTGCGATCTGATAGACGAACAGGCCGACCAGGATGGAGGGCGCCGACAGCAGAACGTCGTTCAGAAGGCGCACAAGCGAGCCATAGGCGCTGTCGCCGGCGTATTCCGACAGCCAGGTGCCGGCTAGCACGCCCACTGCGACGGCGCCGGCCATCGCCCAGGCGCACATCAGGATTGAGCCCACGATCGCGTTGCGAAGGCCCCCGATCGACCCCGTCGCCGGCGTATCCAGGGTGAAGACGTTCAGATTGACGCCGCCGATGCCGTTGTAGACCAGAGAGCCCAGAATGGCGACGAGCACCACCATGGCGAGCGCGGTAGACGCCGTGCAGAACACCATAAAGGCGCCGCTGGCGACGGTGCGGCGGGTTCGGCGCGCAAACATCAGATGGGCTCCGCGGCTTGGCGCATCGTTCGGTCAGACATTCTTCTGAGCTCCGATCAGGAGCCGGGCGACCGTCAGGATGATGAAGGTCATCAGGAACAACACCAGCCCGAGCGCCGCCAGAGCGGCCACGTGCATATCGCTGGTGGCCTCGGCGAACTCGTTGGCGATGGTGGAGGCGATGGTCGAGCCGCCGTCGAACAGGCCATGCGGGAAGTCGTGCGAGTTCCCGATGACGAAGGTCACCGCCATGGTCTCACCCAGAGCGCGGCCAAGCCCCAGCATCACCGCGCCGATCGCGCCGCGACGGACATAGGGCAGGGTCACCGACCACACGACCTCGAGCGACGTGCACCCGACGCCATAGGCGCTCTCGCGAACCCGCGCCGGCACGCTCAGCAACAGCTCGCGCAAGGTGGCGGCGATAAAGGGGAGGATCATCATGGCGACGATGATCGAGGCGGTGAGAAGGCCCGATCCGTTCGGAATCCCGCTGAAGACGGCCTCCCAGATCGAGCCGGGCGGCGCCCAGCCCATCAGGGGAATTTCGACCCATTGGGCGAAGAGGGGCGCAAATACGAACAAGCCCCAGATGCCGTAGACGATCGACGGGATGCCGGCCAGAAGCTCGACCGCCACCCCTATAGGGCGCCTGAGGCTGCGCGGGCAGAACTCGGTGAGAAAGACGGCGGTGGCGAACGCCAAGGGCAGGGCCAGAATCAGCGCCCCCGCCGCGGTCAGGAGGGTGCCGACGATGGGGCCGGCGCCGCCATAGACGTCGGTCACCGGATTCCATTCGGTAGAGGTGAAGAAGCTTAATCCAAACTTCGAGAAGGCGGGCCAGCCGGCGAGGGCGAGCGTAATCATCACGCCCGTCAAAGCCGACAAGATCAGCGTCGCCGACGCGGCGCAGCAGATCTTGAACAAGGGATCGATCGCCGCGCCCTTGGGTCGCTGCGACTTAGGCGGTCTGGCCGGTTCAGGGGCCGTGGCTGAAAGTTCGGCCATGCATCGCTCGGTCGAGAGGAAAGGACGTCGGCGCAGCACCGACGTCCCAAAGAGCTAAAGCTTAAGTGCTGGCTTAAGGCTAGAGCGCTGGCTTGCCGTCGAACTTCACTTCGGTCATCCAGGCGTGGCGCACCATCTCCTTCACAGACGCGGGCAGCGGCACATAGGCGAGGCTTGTGGCCAGGCCATCGCCGTCTTGGTAGGCCCAGTTGAAGAAGCGCAGCACCTCGCCGCCCATCGGGCTGGTCTGTTGCTTATAGAGCAGGATGTAGGTCGCGCCTGCGATCGGCCAGGCGTCCGCGCCCGGCTGGTTGAGCAACGAGGGCGCGAAGCCGTTCGACGGCGACCAAGCGGCGTGCACGGCCGCGGCCTTGAAGCTGTTCTCGTCCGGCGAGACGAAGGCGCCGTCGTGGTCGGCCATATCGGCGAACGCCAAGTGATTATTCTTGGCGTAGGCGTACTCGACATAGCCGACCGAGCCGGGGGTTTGCCGAACGAAGGCGGAGACGCCGTCGTTGCCCTTTCCGCCCTGGCCCGTGGGCCACTGAACAGAGTCGCTGGCGCCGACCTTACCCTTCCAGGCCGGGCTCACCTCGGACAGGTAGGAGGTATACAGATAGGTCGTGCCCGACCCATCGGAGCGGTGAACCACGGTGATCGGCAGGTTGGGCAGCCGAATCTGGGGGTTCAGCTTCTGGATTTGGGGGTCGGCCCAACGGCGGATCGCGCCGAGATAAATGTCGGCCAGCACGGGACCGGTAAGGCGGATTTGCCCCGGTCCGACGCCCGGCAGGTTCACCACCGGGGTGATGCCGACGATGACGGTGGGGAATTGCAGCAGGCCGTGGGCGTTCAGGTCGCCGATCGGCAGGTTCTTATCGGACGCGCCGAAATCGACAGTCTTGGCCTCGATCTGCTTGATGCCGCCGCCGGAGCCGATGCCCTGATAGTTCAGCTGGACGCCGGTCTTGGCCTTATAAGCTTCGGCCCATTTCGTGTAGACGGGGGCGGGCGCCGTCGCGCCGGCGCCGGAAATGGTCACGGCGGCCTGAGCCGCGGTCGCGCCCGCAATCAGGGTCGCGGCCAGGGCGACCGCCAGCGTCTTAGACATCTGAATTCTCCTCAAGGCCTGCAATCCACATCGCGCCCGCACCTCCCCTATCGCCGTCCTGTCACAATTCTATGACGTTCGACAATAATAGCAGTCGTCCGCTGCGGCGCCGTCACCCCAGCCGGGCGTAAGCCGCCTGAACGTCGGCCAGGCCGAAGGGCTTGCAGAGCAGCTCCCGGCCATCGAGCATGGGCCCGGCGTTGGGCGCGCCCGTGACGTAGAGCACCCTGAGATCGCCCAACAGGCCCTCGATCTCGCGCACGGCGTCGGGACCGTCGCCGTGCAGCAGGTTGATATCGACGGTCATCAGATCGGGCCGGCGAAGCCGCGCCTGCTCTAACGCCTGGAGCTGGGTGCTGGCGAAGGCGAAGCTTTTGAAGCCGAGCGGCGTCAAGGCCATCTGCATCCCGAGGCCCGACACAAGGTCGTCTTCGATGATCAGAGCGTGCAGACTCGGGCGCGAAAGGGCGTCCGGTTTGGGGCTTTCGGCCATAGGCGCTTGTCCCTCTTCATTATTCGCCGTCAGCTTGCCGTGGCTCCGAAGGCGGAACTGAGGCGCCCGGCGGACATTTGCACGACACTCGGACAGCCTAGCTTGGACTTGGAGGATAGTTGTATTGGAAGTCGACCGCGGTATCAAACTGGGAGAGGCGGGTATCGCCCGCGATGGGGGCGTCGGCGCCTCGGAAGAGGGAACCGTGTTGCTTCGACCCGGGGAGACCTGCTGGCGTCGGGCGTCCGCCGATCGGGCGAGCGTCCTGATCGATTCCGCCGCCTATTTCGCCGCCGCCAAATCGGCCATGGCCAAGGCTAAGGTGTCCATCCACCTGCTCGGTTGGGCCTTCGATCCCCTCACCCAGCTTGAGCCCGACGCCCAGGGCGGCGGCCCGGTCGACGATCAGATCGGCGGCTTCCTCAAGGACTTGGCGCAGGGGCGCCCGGGCTTGGACGTGCGCGTGCTGATCTGGAAATCGGCCCTGCCGATCGCGGCCTCGCAGCACTTCTTTCCCCACCGGGCCCGCGCCTGTTTCAGGAACACGCCCGTGACCTTCCGCTTGGATGCGGCCGTTCCGCTGGGCGCCTGCCATCATCAAAAGGTGCTGGTGATCGACGATCGGGTCGCGTTTTGCGGCGGCGGCGATATCACGACAGACCGCTGGGACACGCCTCAGCACCTGGATGACGACACGCGCCGGCGGATGCCGTTCGGCGGCGTCCACGACCCTCGCCATGAGGTGATGATGTGCGTCGAGGGCGAGGCGGCGCAGGCGTTGGGCGAGCTGTTCCGCCGTCGCTGGCGGCGCGCCACGGGCGCGGACCTGACGGAAAACTCCGTCCGAGCCGACAGCTCATCCCAATCGCCCTGGCCCGATGGCGTCCCGGCCCAGTTCACCGGCGTGACGGTCGGCATCGCCCGTACCGAGCCGGCGTGGCGACGCTATCCCGAGGTCCGCGAGAGCGAGGCGCTGCATCTGGCCAGCATCGCCGCCGCCAAGCGCTCGATCTATCTGGAGAACCAATATGTCGCCTCGCCCGTGATCGGCGAGGCGCTGGCGGCGCGGCTGGAGGAGGCGGACGGACCCGAGATCGTGATCGTCTCAACGGAGCATAGCCCCAGCTGGTTCGATCGTATGACCATGGACAAGACCCGCTCGGCGCTCCTGAAGCGGTTGCAGGCGGCGGACAAGTGGGGGCGTTTCCACGCCTACTGTCCCGAAACCAAGGCCGGCAGGACCATCATCGTTCATTGCAAGGCGACGGTGATCGACGACGACCTGCTGCGCGTGGGGTCTACCAACCTCAACATGCGATCCGCCGGCTTCGACAGCGAGTGCGATCTCGCGATAGAGGCCGAAGCCGGGCCGGCAGGGTCGGCGACGCGGGCCGCCATCGCCGCCCACCGCACCCGCACCCTCGCGCATTTTCTCGGTCGCACGCCGGCCGAGGTCGATTCGGCCGTCGCCAGGACTGGCAGCCTCGCGGCGGCCGTCGAGGCGCTGGACAGCGGACCGCAAAGGCGGCTGCGGCGGCTGGGCCCGGTGCGGATCGGGCCCGTCGCGCGTCTGATCGCCACCTTCCACCTCGGCGATCCCACGGCGCCGACCGATTCCTGGCGACCCTGGCGACGCCGCGGGGCGATCATGGATTATCTCGCTGCGGTCGCGCCAGCCCTTGCGGCCGCGCCGCTCATCCGCGAGGGCGCGACGTCCGTTCCGTCGGACGAAGCCTCGGCCCGCCCTGCGCCCAGGCCCAGCCTGCGCGACGAAGACTTCATCCAAAGCGATTGAGGCGCTTGTCCCCAGCCGTTAGCTGCCGGATGGCTTCGGGGTCGAGATCGTCAGATCGACCACCAAAGGCAGGTGATCCGACGCGACGCGGGCCAGCGCTGTATGGGGGGCGAAGACGCCGGTGGCTTCGACGCCGCGGCTGACGAAGACGTGATCTATGCGCAGCACCGGCAGACGAGACGGAAAGGTGCGCACGACCTGGCCCGGTTTCCTGCCGCCGTCCGGCGCGTGTTGCACGTCCCTCAACCGGCCGGTCAGCGCCTTGTAAGCCGCGTAGCGGCGCGTGGCGTTGAAGTCGCCCAAAAGGACGCTGGGATCGCGACAGTCCGTATGGCCAAGCCAATCCTTGCCTAACAGGGCGGCGACCTGGGTCTTCTGTTCGTGGGGCACGAGGCCAAGGTGGGTGTTGATCACCTGGAGCGGACCGTCCGCAGTCTCGATCTCGACCCATAGCGCGCCGCGTGGTTCCAGGCGACGCAGCCTGGGCGGCGTGGGCAGCGGGCCGGACTTCACCAAGCGTTGCGGCAGAGCGGTCAGGATGGCGTCGCCATAGCGCTCCTCCTCCACACTCAGCGCGGCGTTGAAATAGAAGCTCATGCCGAGCCGCGTGGCGATGGCGTGGGCCTGGTCGACCCCGCCGCTCCGAGCGCGGCCTATGTCCAGCTCCTGGAGCGCGACGATATCTGGCCGCGCTTGACCGATAACCGCCGCGATGCGCCCGACATCCAGCTTGCCATCGACACCGACGCAGCCGTGAACGTTGTAGGTCATAACCCGGGGCATTACTGACCCAGCTTAACCTGCATCGCTACGCAAACGATAGACGCTGCGATGACGGTAGGTCTCGCCCGGCCGCAGGATTACGCTCGGAAAGTTCGGGTGGTTGACGGCGTCGGGGAAGCCTTGGGGCTCCAGCGCCAGGGCGGCGCATCTGACGAACGGCGACGGCATGGACTGACCGGAATAGACCTGGATCCCGACCTGATCGGTCTCGATCTCCAGGCTGAGGCCCGTCTTGGGCGAGGTCAGGGTCAGGGCGGGGCCGGACGCCGGGTCGAGCGCCCAGTTCATGTCGAAGCCGCCGGGAATGGTGAGCTGAGGGTGCGGCTCGCCCATGGCGTCGCCGATGACGCGGCCCTCGCGCAGGTCGAACGGCGTGCCGGTCACGGGCATGAGCTCCCCGGTCGGGATCAGGTCGCCCCTCACCGGGGTGATGGCGGACGCCGCGATGCGCAGCATATGATCTAAAATATCGCCGTCGCCCGACAAGTTGAAATAGATGTGTTGGGAGAGATTGACCGGCGTCGCCCGGTCGGTCTTCGCCTCATACGCGATCACAAGCGTATCGTCCGCCGTCAGCTCATAGTCGGCGCGCACGCGGACCTCGCCCGGAAAGCCCTCTTCGCCGTCAGCTGAGACATAGGTGAGGGTGGCGCGCGGTTTGTCTGTATCCGTCGTGTCTATGGACCATAAGCGCTTATTGAAGCCCAACACGCCGCCGTGCAGGCAATTGGCGCCTTCGTTGGGGGACACGTTGAAGGTCTCGCCGTCCAGCGCAAAGCGGGCGTCGCCGATGCGGTTGGCGCAGCGGCCGACGATGGCGCCGAGATAGCCGGTGTCCTGCGCATAGCCCTCCAGCGAGGGATAGCCTGCGACCGCTTCGACGGGTCCCCTTGGGGTCGGCGCGCAGAGCCGATGCACGGTGGCGCCGAGGCTGAGAATTTCGACGACCAGACCGCCCGGTCGGCTGAGGCGCACGGCTTCCACGGCCTGCCCGTCGGGCAGCGATCCGAAAACCCAGCGGTGGGTGGATGAAACCGTCAAAGCCGCGCCAGCCGTCCGCCATCGACATTCAGCGAGGCGCCCGTGATGAAGGCGGCGTCGTCGGAGCCCAGGAAGGCGACGGCCGCGGCGATATCCGCCGGTTCGCCCACGTCCGATTTATCGATCTTTTCCACGCCGGATTTCACATTGGGGTTGTCCCACAGCATGGGGGTATCGATCGCGCCCGGCAAGATCGCGTTGCAACGCAGCCCCTTAGGCTTGCCCTCGATGGAGGCCGTGCGGGTCAAGGACAGCACCGCCGCCTTGGCGGCGGCGTAGGGCGCAGCGAGCGCCTCGGTCTGAAGGGCGTGGATGCTGGCGATGTTCACCACCGCGCCGCCCGGCTTCATGGTCAGGAAGGCCTGCCGCAGGAAAAAGGCCGTGCCGAGCAGGTCCACGCCCAGCACCTTGAGCCAGTCGGCGCCCGTCAGATCCGCGATGGCCTTGAACTCCATCAGGCCGGCGTTGTTCACCACCAGCTCCAAACTGCCGAACTGCGCAATCGCGGCGCCGACGCACGCGGCGACCTGATCCTCATCTGAGACGTCGCAAGCATGGGCCAAGACGCCTGCGGCGCCGCCCGCGCGAAGCTTATCGGTCGTCTCGGCGAGCTTGCCGGCGTCAAGGTCCGCCAGCACAAGCCGCGCGCCTTCCGACGCCAGCCGCTGGGCGATGGCCAGACCGATCCCGCCGCCTGCGCCGGTGACAAGCGCGGTCTTGCCGGTAAAGCGCCTACATGTGGTCGTCATAGGATTTAGCCTTGAGGGGATGGCTCGCCAGGTTGGCGGGCGGGAAAGGGCGTTTGGGTGTGGTCGACGAGGTCTTCGGCCCAGGTGGCGTATTCGCTGGGCGTGGCGATGGGGGCGACCAGGCAGACGCTTTGCGTCGGAAGCACGTCGCGCCAGTCTTCAATCAGCGTCTTATAGGCCTTGCCGACGGCTCGGATATTGCGGTCCAGATCGAACAGGCCAAGCGGATTGACGGTGCCGTTGTCCTCTCGCAGCGCCACATCCCAGTCCACCTGGTCGGTCAGCGAATACCAGGTGAAACCCAGCACCGGGATGCCGTCGTTGCGCACGCGTAGGACGTTGGCCCACTCCTTGTGCAGCCAGTTCACGGCCTCGTCGCCGTTCGGCCCCTCGCGGATATTGGTCTCCGTATGCATCACCGGTAGGCGATAGCGGTCGTAGTACTGGCGCGTGATCTCGTTGTAGCCAAAGATTTCGCCAGACGCACAGGTCGAACCGTCCGCCGATACCCGGTGCTCGTTAGTATAATAGTAGTCGTTGCCCAGGATGCAGTGCTGCTTCATCCGGTTGTTGAGGAAGAAATGGTATTCTTCTCGGGTCATGCCGTTATCGAGCAGGTACTCGTACATTTCCGAGTCGACCCGGCGGCCATAATTCAGGTCCAGCGATAGGAAGCGCTCGGCGTTCATGACCTCAGCCGGCGCAATGGCGGCCGGGTTCTCGGCGTGGAAGTATTCCGACGACTCGCTCTGGACAAAGATGGCGTCGTGGCGAACCTCCAAAATCGCCTTCATCGCCAAGACGTTGGCCTTGACGATATGCTTCAGGGCGGTGACGAAGCCAAGGTCGCTGGTTAGTTGTTCGTTCCACCAGCCGTAGCGCGCCGAAAAAGTCGCGCAAATGTACATCTCGTTGACAGGCGTATAGAGCTGAATCCACGGATAGCGTCGGGCGAAGTCGCGTGCATAGCCCTCGAACAGGGCCGGAAAATCCGGGTTCTGAAAGTTGCCGATGAAGTCGGACACGCCGAAGTGGCAGAGGTCGACGATCGGCACGATGTCGCGCCGCTTCAGGTCGGAGAAGGTGGCGTCCGAAAACTCCCAGTCGTATTTCTGATGGCTGAGAAAGGTATTGTGGATCGCCGGCCCATAGCGAAGGAACCGGATTCCGAGGTCCTCGACCAGCTGGAAGTCTGTCTTCCAGTGCTTGTAGAAGCCGCACTTCTCAAGTTCGTCCACCCGAGTCTTGCCGCCATTTATGGTCGGGATGCTGTTTTCGATACCCGTGGCGAACATGAAGCTGAACATCGATAGACCGGTCCTTGCACGCCGATGTCCCGCAAAAGCGCGGCCTCGCGGCGGAGACGAAGTGAGAGATGGGGGCGGCTCGGCGCCTCAATTCGAACCCGACGCCGCGGGCGGCGGCGATCGTTGCTGGGCGCGTTCGCCGGCATGTTCCAGCTGGACGCCGGCCTTGCGTGTCGCCTTGCCCGCCGCGATCGCCAAGTCGTTGACGCCGCGCGTGGCGTCTCGCGCAGCGCGATCCGCGGCAGGCTTAGCTTGTGCAGCGACATGATTAAGGCCCGCGGCGGTTTGACGGGCGGCGTCCTGGGCGTCGGCGGCGACGCGATGGCTTTGCGCCCGGTCGCAAGACGCCAGCGTTGCGCAGAGCAGGCTGGCCGCCAAGAAGGCCGATCCGGGTCGCCCCCGACGGCTATCGCCCGGAGGTGGAATCGGCGTTCGCACGACGGGGCGCGCTATCGGGGTAGACATTTGACGTCGGCTCCAGATCGGACGCGAGAACCTTTAACTGCGACCCATGGCTCAGGTTCCGACGCGACGACCTCTTTTAATCGAATGGGCGCGCCCGAATGCGCCCCGGTTCGCACCGATGTTTGCGAACCGATATGGAAACCGTCATGGAACAGGACGAAAGTTCATTGTCGGCAGTCCGATGAAGTCTGATGCCTCTAGTCCGAGCCTCGCCCGAATCCCCCCCCGAGCCGACGCCCAGCGCCTTTGCTGTGCGGTCGCAGGGCGCGTCGGCCATCGTCGTTGGCGCGGTCGCAGCGGGCGCGGTTCTGATCCTTGTGACCTTGGGCAAGGCGGACGCCGCCGCAGGCCTTCTCACGGCCGCGGTGCTGGTCGCTGTGGGGGCGGTTCTAAATTTGAGAGCTCTATATCGCGGCGCGGCCCGGCAGGCCACGCCGACCGACGCGGTCGCCTCGCCGGCGCCGACCGATCCCGGCGACGTCCAGACCTACGTGTCCGCTCTCGAGTTGGCGCCCAATCCGATCCTGGTGGTGAGCGCCGAGGAGGCGGACGATCTGGCGGGGCGACGCATCGCCTTCGCCAACGCCAGCGCCCGCGAGCTCCTTCGGGTGGCGCGAGAAGGCGCGCTGCTGGTGGCGGCGATGCGCAACCCCAACGTCTTGGAGGCCATCGACGAAAGCCTCTTCGGCGGGATCGATCGGGTCGTCACCTATGAGGCCGGCGGACCGCAGAACCGGTTTTGGCGGGTCCGGACCAATCCGCTGCCCGGCACGCCCGCGCGGCCGAGGCTCGCCCTCGTTATCATGGAGGACGAGACCGACATCCGCATTAACGAGCGTATGCGCGCCGACTTCCTGGCCAACGCCAGCCATGAGTTGCGCACGCCGCTGGCGTCCTTGACCGGCTTCATCGAAACGCTCCGCGGTCACGCCAAGGACGACGAGACGGCGCGCGACCGGTTTCTCGCCATCATGGGTCGCCAGGCCGAGCGGATGGCGCGGCTGATCGAGGACCTGATGTCCTTGTCGCGCATCGAACTCAGCGAGCATATCCGTCCCTCGGGCATATGCGACCTGACCGTCGCCGTCGCCGACGTCGCCGACGCCCTCGCCCCCCAACTGGCCGCCAAAGGGGTGACGTTCGAGTTCGGGCTACCGGCGAAAGGCGCCGCGTGGGTCGCCGGGGACCGGGATCAGCTCATCCAGGTGGTGCAGAACCTGTTGGACAATGCGATCAAATATTCTCCGGTTGGCGGTGCGGTGAAGGTGGATGTCGACATCGACCTGACGCTCGACGCCGCCGCGGTCTTCCGTCCCGACGCCCGCCGGCTATCGGCCCCCGACGGCGGTCGTATGTCGCTTCAGACCCCGACCTGGAGCGCCGACGTGCGCTACGCCATTTTGCGGGTCGCCGACGTCGGCCCAGGCTTGGCGCGGGAGACCCTGCCCCGGCTGACCGAACGGTTCTATCGCGTCGAAGGCCAGAAGAGCGGGGAGCGCAGCGGCACGGGCTTGGGCCTCGCCATCGTAAAGCATATCGTCAACCGTCACCGCGGCGGCTTCCTGGTCGAAAGCGCCCCCGGCCAAGGCGCTGTCTTCTGCGTCTATTTTCCGATGACCCAGTCGCCGGGCGGATCGCAACCCGGGCCAAAAAACGATAGAAATACGCCCTTGACCGAGCCCTCGGTGCGCGAAGAGATAAAACTGTCGTAAAATCGTCGCTTATCCTCTGCAGTCCAGAGGCAGGTTGCGCGCGCGAATCGCGCCGGAGTTTATCTTCGATATGAGTATGAACGAACACACGCTGAAGTTCTTCGGCGAGGAGCTGAACCAGCTGAAGGCCGAGGTCGCACGCATGGGCGGCTTGGCCGAAGCTCAGGTCGCCGACGCCATCGCGGCCGTATCGGAGCGCGACGTCGCCTTGGCGGAGTCTGTCGTCGGCCGCGACCGGCGGCTCGATCTGCTGCAGCACGATATCGAGCGGAAATCGATCCGCCTGATCGCCCTGCGCCAGCCTGTAGCTCAGGATCTGCGCCGCACCGTGGGCGCCATGAAGATGGCCTCGATCCTGGAGCGCACCGGCGACTACGCCAAGAACATCGCCAAACGCGCTCTGGTCATCTCCGAAGGCGAACCGATCACGCCCCTGACTCGCGCCATCGAGCGCATGGGAAAGCTGGTCGCCGCCCGCCTCAAGGATGCGCTCGACTCCTACACGTCCGCCGAACTCGATCAGGCGATGAACGTCTGGCAGAACGACGAAGAGGTCGACGAGCACTACAACAGCCTGTTCCGCGAGCTCCTGACCTACATGATCAGCGACCCCCGGATGATCAATTCCTGCGCCCACATGCTGTTCGTCGCCAAGAATCTGGAGCGCATCGGCGACTACGCCACCAACATCGCCGAAATCGTCCATTACGAGGTGACGGGCGAAGAGATCATGGGGGACCGACCGAAGTGGGGCGGTGCGGCCCGCGAGGACGCCGCCGATCCCGATTTGGAGGCTTGAGTTTTGAACCCCTTTGTTCTGGTGGTCGAAGACGAAGACGCGCTCGCCACGCTTCTGCAGTACAATCTGGAGAAGGAAGGCTATCAGGTCGCCCTGGCCGCCGATGGCGAAGAGGCGTTGCTGCTGGTGGATGAGCGCCTGCCCGATCTGGTGGTGCTCGACTGGATGCTGCCCAAGATTTCCGGGATCGAGCTGTGTCGGCGGCTACGTGGACGCTCCGAAACCCGCAACATGCCGATCATGATGCTGACGGCGCGAGGCGAGGAGAGCGACCGCATCCGCGGGCTCGACACCGGCGCCGACGACTATGTCACCAAGCCCTTCTCCATGACCGAGCTTGCGGCGCGCATCCGCGCCGTGCTGCGCCGCATCCGCCCCGGGCTTGCTGAGGATCGGGTGAGTCATGGCGATATTGTCATGGACCGGGTCGCCCATCGCGTGCGCCGGAGCGGCCGCGAGATCCACCTCGGCCCGACCGAATTCCGCCTACTCGACTATCTGATGCAGCACCCCGGCCGCGTGTTCAGCCGCGAACAGCTCTTGGATTCGGTCTGGGGCTCCGACGTCTATGTCGAAGCCCGCACCGTGGACGTTCACATCGGCCGGCTACGCAAAGCGCTGAATAACGATGAAGAGGTCGATCCGATCCGTACGGTACGGTCGGCGGGCTATTCGCTGGATGTGAATGGGTGAGGGGTGGGTGTGCGCGATAGGCGGTAAACGCTCCTCGCGCTCCGTCCCATCGTGTTTTTTCCGCTTCCCTGGGCCTTGTGCCGAGGGCCAAGCGTTCTACGCCGCGGCGCCTGAGCGCCGTCAGGCGCCTATGCTCCGGAAGGCTCGATCCTCGGCAAAGGGCCGAGCGAAGCGGAAATATGTATATGGATCGTAGTTTCCTCACAGAGGCGTGAGCAGTTTCCCGTCCCTCTAACGCGTCAGTTCATCACCCGCCGCTCGCCCGGAATATCCAGCGAGAACGTGGGGATTGAGATGTCGAACTGGTGGCCGCGGTCCGACACCATGCGGTAGGCGCCCGCCATGAGGCCCGACGGCGTCGAGAGGGGACAGCCGCTGGAATAGCTGAAGCGCTCGCCGGGCCTCAGCGTCGGCTGCTTGCCCACCACCCCTAAGCCCTTGACCTCCTCGACGCGCCCGACCCCGTCGGTGATGACCCAATGGCGCGCCAGGAGCTGCACCGTCTCCGGTCCGCGGTTCTCGATGTCGACGTGATAGGCCCAGACCCAGCGGCGCTCGTCCTCGTCCGACTGGTCTTGCAGATACTCGGGGCGCACCCGCACCGTCAGGGCGCCTGTCGTCGCTTCGTAAGTGTGCGTCGTCATGCGTCGGCCCACGATCACGCCGCGTCCAGAGCGCGACCGATATCGCGCGACAGGTCCGATGGGTCTTCAAGCCCCACCGACAGGCGGATGAAACCCTCGGTCAGGCCGATCGCCAAACGGTCCGCTTCCGGTGTCGAGCGATGGGTGGTGGTGGAGGGATGCACCGCCAGCGACTTGGCGTCCGCCAGGTTGTTAGAGATATCGACGATCTGAAGCGCATCCAGCACCCGCCACGCCGCCGCGCGATCGCCCACGTCGAAGGCCAGGATCGTGCCGCCCGCCGACATCTGGCGTTGGGCGATCTCGAACTGGGGGTGATCGCTGCGGCCTGGATAGAGCACACGCTTCACCGCCGGATGGGCGGCGATCTGATCCGCCAGCTTGGCCGCGGTTTCGCTCTGGCGCATCACGCGAAGCTCCAGCGTCTCAAGCCCCTTCAGCAGCACCCAGGCGCTGAATGGCGACAGCGCCGGACCGGTGTGACGGATCAGGTCCTTGTAATGTTCGTCCAGGAACGCGTCGTCGACGCCCAGGATGGCGCCGCCCAGCACCCGGCCCTGGCCGTCGATATGCTTGGTCGCGGAGTAGATCACGACGTCGGCGCCGAGCGTGAAGGGCTTCTGCAGAACGGGACTGGCGAAGGCGTTGTCCACCACCAGCTTGGCGCCGGCGGCATGGGCGATCTCGGCCACAGCCGAGATGTCGACGATCTCGAGCAGGGGGTTGGCCGGGCTCTCCAGGAACAGCACCTTGGTGTTCGGCCGGATTGCGGCGCGCCAGGCGTCCAAGTCGGTCCCGTCGACGACCGTCGTCTCCACCCCGAACCGGGGCAGGAGCTGGGTGACGATCCAGCGGCAGGAGCCGAACAGGGCGCGGCTGGCGACCAAGTGATCGCCGGCCTTCAGGAGGCCGACCAAGGCGGTGTGCACGGCCGCCATGCCCGACGCCGTCGCGCGGCACCCCTCGACCCCCTCCAAAAGCGCCAGCCGATCCTCGAACGTCTTGACCGTCGGGTTGCCATAGCGGGCGTAGATGAAGCCAGGCTCGTCGCCGCTGAACCGTTTGTCCGCGGCCTCGGCCGTGTCATAGGCGAAGCTCTGGGTCAGGAAGATCGGTTCGGAGATTTCGCCATAGGGCGTCCGCGCCATGCCGCCGCGCACCAACCGGGTCGCTGGCGCCCAATCCTTAGGGCTCTCGCGGTTGGTGGGGGGCGTATCGAACTCGCTCATAACCTATCCTCGAAGCCGCAGGGGCCCCGACTTTAAGGGCGCGCGGCGATGTGGGCGGCATCAACGGCGCCGCATGGGGCTAGGTCAAGTCCAGCTTTTCTGCACCGTTACCTAGCGTTGCAAGAGGCGGGGCGCGTTCCGAAAAGTGGATCGGTTTCCGCATCGTGCTCTAACGGCCTTGCAAAGCTTTCAACGCTCCGCGAGTAATCCTAGCCGATGGCGCACCAAATTCCCGGCATTCTCCCCTATCAGGCGATCGAGGCTTTGGCCGCCCAAGGCGCCCTTACCTCACAGTCCGCGTTCGCCCCGGACCAGATCCAGCCAGCCAGCCTGGACCTGCGCCTGGGCGGCGACGCTTGGCGCGTTCGCGCCTCGTTTCTGCCGGGGCTGAATCGCACCGTGGCCCAGCGGCTGGCGGACGTCGCCATGCACAGGCTGAACCTCAGTTCCGGCGCGGTGCTGGAGCGGGGCTGCGTCTATATCGTCGAGCTCCAAGAGCGGCTGCGCCTGCCGCCGGGCGTCGCGGCCCGCGCCAATCCGAAAAGCTCGACCGGCCGGGTCGATGTGTTCGTGCGCCTGCTCACCGATCGCGGCGTCGCCTTCGACGATGTGGCGCCGGGCTATGACGGGCCGCTCTATCTTGAAATCGCGCCGCAAACCTTCTCGGTGCTGGTGCGTCCCGGTACGCGGCTGAACCAGCTTCGGCTGAAGGTGGGCGATCCACCCGTGATCGAGGTGCGCAGCGTCGGCGTCGATCTGACGGGTCCGGTCGCGGGCTTTCGCGCGCGCCGCCATGCGGGCCTCATCGATCTGGACAAGGAAAACGGCCACGACCCTCGCCAGTTCTGGGAGCCGATGGAGCCCCGCGCCAACGCCCATGGCGGCGAACTGCTGCTCGATCCGGGCGAGTTCTACATCCTGGCGTCGAAGGAGCCGATCGAGATCCCGGCCCTGCAAGCCGCGGAGATGACCCCCATCGATCCGTCCGTCGGCGAATTCCGCGTCCATTACGCCGGCTTCTTCGATCCAGGGTTTGGCACGGAGGAGGCTCTTGGCCAGGGGTCACGCGCCGTGCTGGAGGTGCGCAGCCACGAAACGCCCTTCCTGCTCGAGGACGGCCAGACTGTGGCGCGCCTGGTCTACGAGCCCCTGACCGAACGCCCGTCGCGTCTCTATGGCTTCCACGGCTCCCACTACCAGCAGCAGGGTCTGAAGCTGTCGAAGCATTTTAGGGTGTGGGGTTAGCATTGGCTTACCCCCCTCCCAACTCGCTCGTCCCGCTTTCGCGCGAATAAGCGGGTAGATATCGACTGATTTATCTATGCCTTGGCTCACGCTTGGCGAACAGCGAACTGAGCGCAAAAAACAGCACCCCGGCGGCCACCGACGTCCAGCCGCACAGAGCGAAGACGTGGGTGGAGCCCTTGAGCGCCATTTGGGGATCCAGAACCGCGCCGCCCACCGTCTGCACGCCGACGAACCCTGCGATCTGACCGGCTAGCCATTCGGCCCAGGAGGTCGACAGGAACCAGACCGACATCAGGGTGGCGATGAGCACCGGCGGCGCCAGCTTGGTCATTTCCGATAGGCCGACCGGCGACAGGCACAGCTCGCCCAGCTCGACCAGGAGATAGGCGCCGGCTAAGAGCGCCAACGGCTCGCGATAGGCCGCGTCGGCGAACCTTGCGCCCCATACCACGACGAGAAAGCCTAAACCGGCCAGGATCATGGCGGCGCCGAACTTGATCATGGGGCCGGGATTGGCGCCCCGACGTCCGAGCCAGGCCCAAAGCCCCGCGAAAATCGGTGCAAAGATCAGGATATAGGCCGGGTTGAAAGACTGGGTCTGGGCCGCGTTCATGCTGAAAAAGCCGGCGTGGGGCAGCTGCACATTGCGGGCGGCGAACAGGCTGAAGGACGAGCCGGACTGTTCCTCCAGCGTCCAATAGACGATCGAGCCGGCCATCAGCACCAGGGCGAGGGTCAGTTTGCGGCGCGCCTCTGCGTCGCATTTCGCGATCATGTACCAGCCGAGGTAGCCAAGGATGCCAGCCGACACGACGGCGAGAAGATCGCCCACGAGCGCATTGTGTTGCAGCAGCAGCCAGACGCCGCCCACCACCGCCAGCGCGCCGATATAGACGACGCCCTCCAGCTTCAGCGGCCCGGCCACCGCTTGGCGCAGACGCGCTGGCGAGGGTGGCTCGCCCTTGCCCAGCAGAAGCGGCTTGCCGAGGGTGAAGCCGATCAGGCCGGCCGCCATCCCAACGCCCGCAAGGCCGAAGCCGGCCCACCAGCCCACGCCCTGGCCCAGCGCCCCGCACAAAATCGCCGCCCAGAAGGAGCCGAGATTGATGCCGTAGTAAAAAAGCGTGAATCCGCTATCGCGGCGCGGATCGCCAGCCGTGTAGAGCTGGCCGACCAGGGCGTTGATATTGGGCTTCAGAAAGCCCACCCCGACCACGATCAGCGACAGGGCCAGAAACATCAGGGTCACATAGGGCGCCGGCGTCGGCGTGGTGGCGATCTTATAGGCGCCGGCGGGCAGCACGCTCGGCAGCGGCGACGGCGCCGGCAGTCCCTCGATACGGAGCTCGCCCGCCTGGCCGGCCGCGAGGCCGTAAAGGCCGTCGCCGACCCGGATACGCACCTGGCGCGATTCGCCCCGGCCCTGCGCGTCGAATGCAAAGCTTTGGCCATGATAGATCAGGGCTTGGCGGGCGGGCGGCCCCTCGATCGCGAGCGTCAGGTGACCCACCGTCAGCAGCACGGCGCCCAGCGCGATCGCCTTGCGCGTGCCTAAATACCGGTCGGCCAGCACGCCGCCCAGCACTGGCATCATGTAGATCAGCGTGGTGTAGGCGCCGTACTGGCCGGTGGCGATGCGGTCGTCGAACAGGAAGTGCTGGGTCAGGTAAAAGATCAAGAGCGCCCGCATACCGTAGTAGGAGAACCGCTCCCACATCTCGGCGAAGAACAGAACGATCAGGCCCCTCGGCTGGGTGCGCAGCTGCAAGACGACGGGAATGGCGGTCAGGAGCGTGACGACGATCCCAGCGACGATGACAATATCCATGAACGGGTAGACCTGGGCCAGAACGGGTGACGGACCGATAGATCATGGGCGCCACGGTTCAACAAGGGCGGGGGCGCCGCCCTGGACTGCGACGCTGGCCGATGCTCAGCTTTGGGCCGGCTCGTGGCCCATCACGCTGCGGCCTCGCCGGCCGTGGCGTTGGCGCCGGACGCCGATGCGCTGTCGAGGGCCGCGTCGACGGCCGCCAGAAGCGCGTCTGCAGTGACCGGCTTGGCCAGATGGCCGTCCGCCCCCGCCTCTACCGAGGCCTCTATGTGTTCTGGCAGCGCGTTGGCGCTCAGCATAAGGATCGGCGTTCTAGGTCGGTTGGAGACTTGCTCGAAGCGGCGGATGGCCCGTGTGGCGCTGAGGCCGTCCATGACCGGCATCTGCATGTCCATCAAGATCAGATCGTAGGACGAGCGTTGAACCGCCTGTAAGCCCTGCGCGCCGTCGCAGGCCATGTCGAGCTTCACCAGATCGCCGAGAATGATCTGAATGACTTGACGATTTGTCGGGTGGTCCTCCACCAGAAGCAGGCTGGGCCGGTCGTCTGGATAGGTCGCCGGTCGGACTGTGGCGTGGTTATCGGCGGCCGCCTCGATCGGCGAGGCTTCAGGCGGCGAAGCCATGGGGCGGCCCTTTGTCGTCGCGGCGTCGTAGGCCGAGCCGGGCGGTTGGCCCTGGGCGTCTGCGAGCGGCAACCCTACCAGAAGAGAGAAGGTGGACCCTATCCCCTCACGCGACTCGACCAAGATGCGACCGCCCATGAGATCGGCCAGTTGTTTGGAAATCGCCAGCCCCAGCCCTGTCCCGCCAAAGCGGCGTGTAATGGAGCCGTCGCCCTGCGAAAACCGCTCGAAGATGCGCGCTTTCGCGTCCGTGGACATGCCAATACCGGAATCGACCACGTCGAAGCGGATGGTCATGGTGTGAGCGGTCTGAACGCTCTCGACCCTCAACTTGACGGTCCCAGCGGTTGTGAACTTTACGGCGTTGCTGCAGAAATTGGTCAGGATTTGGGTCAGTCTTACACTGTCGCCAAGCACCAGGCGCTCGGACGGGGCATCCCATTCGACCTCGAACGTAAGGCCTTTCTCACGGGAGGGTTCGGTGAAAAGGGCCGCGACGTGGCGCGCCAACGCTGCGGGCGCCAGAGGCTCGCTCTGCAAATCGATCTTGCCCGCTTCGATCTTGGCCAGGTCCAAAATATCGGACAGGAGGATTTGTAAACTTTCAGCGCTGACGCTGACGATCCCCAGCATATTGCGCTGCTGAGCCGAGAGCTCGGTCCGCTGAAGGGCGCTCGCCATCGCGACCACCCCGTTCAGAGGGGTGCGCAATTCATGGCTCATATTCGCCAGAAACGCAGACTTGGCCTTGGCCGCTTCCATCGCCTCAGACAGAGATTTCGAATAGCCGTGCCATACCACCCCGCAAAACCCGCCCGTGATCAATATCGCCAAGCCGATCATGATAAGTCGGCGAAGCGGCACCCCGTTCATCGAGGCCTGCAACTGCACGGCCGCCAGCATGATGACGATCGGTATCGCCCCCGCCAGAAACGCAGATGTGCAGCGCCGACTTGTGACGATCGTATTCAGCAACGCCGCAAACAAAAATAAGCACGATGTCTCTGGCGCCTCAGGGCTCGCCAGAGATATCCACCCAAAGCCAATCATATTGATAGATAAAAATAATAAAGAAAGCGGTGAATTCGTTAAGCCGGGAACTTTAGAAATTAAACTTTCGCACAATATTAAAAATAAATATATTAAACCCCAAGATAGTGCAATATTTATACTGTAACAGTAGGCGTATGCGATCGATATTATAATTACAAATAAAACCCTGATTGTTTTCTGTTGCTCTCGATTAACAAAAACATCCGGCAACGAATCTATATTAAGGGCGCGTTCCATTTGAAATAGGGTCGTTTGCATAGTTGCCCCGCACCCATCGCCGCCGAAACGGCGTGGCTTGATTATTCCTTCTCCCCGATAAGATAATTCGCTGCTGTTAATTTAAATTGAAATGTGCCTTCCAGGCGTCGTTTGGCGGTCGCTGTTCCCGCGCAGGAGGCGGCGCGGGCGAGCTCCACGGCGATAACGCGCAGCGTCAACGCAACCTCCGATCCGCCCCTAGCACGATCCTGGCGCTGCCGCATTTGAGCCATTTCCGCATCTTCGGCGGTTCGTGCACGACGGCCGCCACAGCCGTTGGCGACGTTGCGCGCTATAGGCGTGGGTGAACTGCGCGGCGTTATCCAACCGAACCAGGTCGATGGCGTATGGGTCGCGCATCTACTTTTTTGACAGGGCCGCCCGCCAAAGCGACGATACCTTAACGCTGAGGACGCCCCCAACCCATGATCCACGTCCCCACCGCCATCCACGTCCCCACCGCCGCCTGGGCGCATACCGCGTTCGATTTGACGGCTTGGAGCTCCGGCCTGGCCTTTGGCGCCGGCCTCTATCGTTGGCGCCTGAAGGCGGCTGTCGAACGCGTCGCGACGAAGGTCGAGGGCGGCTATTTCCTCGCCCTGGCGCTGGGTGCGGCGATAGGCGCCTGGGTCGCAGGCTCGGTCAATACGCTGGTCGGCACGCGGCCGGCGCTGTCCCACAGCGTCATCGGCGCGCTCGTCGGGGCGATTGCAGCGGTGGAAATCTATAAGGCGATCAAAGGCGTTCGCGGCTCAACCGGCGGCGTCTTCGTTGGGTCCTTCACGCTCGGGGTCGTCATCGGCCGGTTCGGCTGCCTGTTCGCGGGCCTGCCCGACCGCACCTATGGAACGCCGACCGCTCTGCCATGGGGTGTAGATTTAGGCGATGGCGTCGCGCGCCATCCGGTTCAGATCTATGAGAGCGCCGCGATGGCTGTCTTTCTGGCGCTCTATCTTTTCGGCCTGCGCGCCCGGGCCGACTGGGCGCTGCGCCGAGGCTTCTACGTCATGTGCGGCTGGTACGGGGCTCAGCGGTTTTGCTGGGAGTTCCTCAAGCCCTATCCTCATCTGATCGGGCCGTTTAATCTGTTCCATCTGTTGAGCTTGGGGTTGATTGCGTATGGATGGATCTACTTCGCTCGCGACCTGCACGACCAGCAGCGGGCGCAAATCCGCTCCCTATCTGTTCTTAGGCCAGACCACGAGCCTGTGTGAAACCTGCCTTGCCCTGGTCCCGGCGAAGATCGTCTCCGAAGCGTCGAACGTCTTCTATCTGAAGCGATGCCGCGAGCATGGCGTCCAGAAGACGCTGATCAGCGACGACGTTGCTTACTGGAAGTCCCAGAGAGACTGGCTGAAGCCCGGCGACCGGCCGCTGGCGCCCCAGACCCATACCGAGTACGGCTGCCCCTTCGACTGCGGCCTCTGTCCCGATCACGAACAGCATTCTTGCCTCGCCATCGTCGAGGTCAATGAAGCCTGCAACCTCTCCTGCCCGGTCTGCTTTGCGGACTCTTCGGTCAAGCGGGAGGGCCACCGGTCTCTGGCGGAGATCGAGCGGATGCTAGATCATCTGGTCGCCTCTGAGGGCGAGCCCGATCTGGTGCAGATTTCCGGTGGCGAACCGACGCTGCATCCTCAGTTCTTCGAGATTCTAGAGGCCGCGCGGCGTCGACCGATCCGTCATCTGATGATCAATACGAACGGCCTCAGGATCGCCCGGGAGCCCGGCTTCGCCGAGCGCCTGGCCGCCTTCATGCCGCGGTTCGAGGTCTATCTGCAGTTCGACTCCCTGCAGCGCGCCGCGCTGATGGCCCTGCGCGGCGCGGACCTGACCGCCGTGCGGGTCCAGGCGCTGGAGGCGCTGGAGCGGGCCAACATCTCCACGACCTTGGTGGTGACGCTCAAGAAGGGGCTGAACGACGGCGAGATCGCCGACATCGTCCGCTTCGCCCTGAAATGGCGTTGCGTGCGCGGCGTGACCTTCCAGCCGATCCAGGACGCCGGCCGCAACGAAGGCTTCGATCCTAAGACCGACCGGATCGTGCTGACCGAGATTCGCCGCCGCATCGCGCAAGCCGGCGTGTTTGCGTTGGACGACCTGATCCCCTTGCCCTGCAACCCGGACCAGATCTGCATCGGCTATGGCCTGCGCCAGGGCGACCAGGTCCAGCCCATCACCGCGCTCCTGCCGCGGGATCTGTTCGTCGCCGCCGCGCCCAATACCGTGACGTTCGAGGCCTTCCCCGACCTGCGCGCCGCGGTGATCAACCTCTTGTCGCTCTCCACGGCCCAGGCCGACACCACGGAAAAGCTGGCCGGCCTGCTCTGTTGCCTGCCGGAAGCCGTTGTGCCGGATGATCTCGCGTACGAACACACCTTCCGCGTCGTGATCTCGCAGTTCCTCGACCGCTACAATTTCGATCTAGGAACCGTGAAACGCTCCTGCGTCCACTTCGTCGAGCCCGACGGGAAGATCGTCCCGTTCGACACCTACAACACGTTTTACCGGCCGGGCGCTGTGGGTAATGGGGCATTGGCGCGGGGGCGGGGGGTGGGATGAGTTGGCGGCAACCGATTGGCGACGGCGTTAAGACCGGGTCCCGCTCCCCGTCGTCCGCCTCCCCCGGACTTGTTCCGGGGGTCCATGGCGCGACGGTTCAGTCGCCGCATGGCTTTCAGAGTCCGCGCGGAATGGGTGAGGCCATGGGCCGGGGCGGGCCGCGAGGTCTGACAACCATTTGGCAACTGACGCGTCGCGCCATGGATGCCCGGAACAAGTCCGGGCAAGACGGAAAAATAATATTTTCAAGGACTTAAGGTGCGGGCCGCCATCGATCTCGGAGAGCAGGCAGACCATGAGCGACAACAAAGCCGTCCAGCGATTTTTCGCGAACATCCTCATGGGGGTAGGGGCCTTAATCACTGTGCTTTGCGGCGGCTGCACAGCCCTTTTCCTCGGCTGGGGTACGTTGAACGGGCTCCTTATGGGCATAGGCCACGGGAACATCCCCTTCGGTTTGGGCCTCTACGTCGTCCTCGTGTTGGTTGTCGGTGGCCTGCCAACAGCGGTTGGCGTTGGGATGTTCTTCCTTGGGCGGGTGATCGAGCGCGGCGCGGACGCGTCCCGCGAACCTGAGGTTGTTCGCCCCCTATCACTTGACGAATGAAGGGCGGCGCAGCCCCGGCCGACCACGTTTCCTTGCCGCATCTAGCCTGATCGGATAGGGACCGCCCTCAACAGAGACCTGCGCCCCTACAATGTCCGATCCCCCCACCTTTCGTCCCGAAGCCCGCAATCCCCGGGGCTTCCAGGACCGCCGCGCCCGCGACTTGCGCGCTGAGCGGGCGATCCTGACCGCCGTCTCCGCCGTCTATGAGCGCTATGGGTTTGAGGCGCTGGATACGTCGGCGTTCGAATATGCCGATGCGCTGGGCAAGTTCCTGCCCGACAGCGACCGGCCCAATGAGGGCGTCTTTGCGCTCCAGGACGATGATGAACAGTGGATGGCGCTGCGCTACGACCTGACCGCGCCGCTGGCGCGCTTCGCCGCCCAGAACTGGGAAACGCTGCCCAAGCCCTTCCGCCGCTACGCCTTTGGCACGGTGTGGCGCAATGAGAAGCCCGGGCCGGGGCGGTTTCGCGAGTTTATCCAGTGCGACGCCGATACGGTCGGGTCGGCCCGGCCTGAGGCAGACGCCGAGATCGTCGCTATGGCGGTGGCGGGGCTGGAGGCCGCCGGCTTGCCGGCTGGGGCGGCGGTGCTGAAGATCAATAACCGTAAGCTCCTGAATGGCTTGCTGTTGGCCGCGGGCGTGGCGGATGGCGGCCAGAAGCTTAGCGTGCTGCGGGCGGTCGATAAGCTCGACCGGCTGGGCGTCGATGGCGTACGCCTGCTGCTGGGCGAAGGCCGCAAGGATGAATCCGGCGCCTTCACCAAGGGGTCTGGCCTCAACGCGGGCGCCATCGAGCGCGTGCTGGCTTTCGTCGCCGCCGGCGCCGGCGCCGGGACGCGGTCGGAGACCCTGGCCCGGATCGCCGACGTCATCGGCGGCTCGGCCGAGGGCGACGAGGGGCTGGAGGATTTGGCGCGCATCGATGCGGCGCTGAACGGCCTGGGCGTGGGCGCAGCTCAGGCGGCGTTCGAGCCTTCGATTGTGCGCGGCCTGGAATACTACACCGGCGCCGTGTTCGAAGCCGAACTGCTGCTGGAGACGACCGACGAGAAGGGCGAGCGGGTAAGGTTCGGCTCCATCGGCGGCGGTGGGCGCTACGACGATCTGGTGGCGCGCTTCACCGGAGAGCGGACGCCGGCGACCGGGTTTTCGTTCGGGGTCAGCCGTCTGGCCTCGGCGCTGCGCGCGGCGGGTCGGGAGGCGGCGCAGGCCGCACGGGGACCGGTCGTCGTGATCGTCTTCACACCCGACCGCATGGCCGATTATTTCGCGGTCGCGGGCGAGCTGCGCAGCGCGGGCATCGCAGCCGAAGTCTATCTCGGCCAGTCGGGCATGAAGGCCCAGATGAAGTACGCCGACCGTCGCCTGTCGCCGGCCGCGATCATGATCGGCGACGACGAAATCGCCGCCGGCACAGTTACAGTGAAGGATCTGGACCTGGGGCGAAATCTAGCCGCCAAGATCACCGACAATCAGGTCTGGCGGAACGAGCGGCCGGGCCAGGCGACGATCCCGCGCGGCGAGTTGGTCGCTTTCGTGCGACGGATATTGGAGGGCTGACGCATGGCCTTCCTCGCCGAATCCCTGCCGCCGCCGGCCGTTCTGGCCGCCATCCGTGCTCCGTTCGAGGCGTTCGGGTCGGACGCGGCCTGGGTGGACGCGCCCGTTCTGCAACCGCTGAATCTGCTGCTGGACCTGGCGGGCGAGTCGATGCGCGCGCGGCTGTTCGTGGTGCAGGGCGAAGGGACGGGGGAGGCCTGCCTGCGCCCCGACTTCACCATTCCCCTGGCCCATGCGCACCTCTTGGGCGAGGCCGCGTCGGGGCGCTATCTCTATCAGGGCAAGGCGTTTCGCACCGCCCCGCCCGGCGCGACGCGGCCGTCGGAGTTCTGGCAGATCGGGGCCGAGGTCTATGGCGCGGTGGACGACCCTGCCGTTCAGGACGCCGAGATCGCCGCCCTGGCCTGGGCCGGCGCTGTCGCCGGCGGGCGCACCGATCTCGCGCTGACGCTCGGCGACGTTGGCCTGTTCTCGGCCTTTCTGGTTGCGCTCGACCTGCCGCCGGCGGTTCAGGCGCGGCTGGTGCGGACCTACGCTAGCGGGCGGGGGTTGCGGGCGGAGCTGGCGCGCACTCAAGTCGGGCGGGCGGACCCGAAGGGCGGGCGTCTGGCGGAACTGTTGAGCGACCTGCCCGAAAGCGAGGCGGCGGGCGTGCTGGAGGAACTTTGGCGGCTCGCAGGTATCCAACCTGTCGGCGGCCGGGCGCCCGCGGAGATCGTGCATCGCCTGAGCCAGCGGGCCGAGGCGGAGCGAAACGCCAAGCTCAGCCCGGCCGAGTCAGACCTCGTCGCCCGCTACCTGGAGATTTCCGGCGATATCCGCAGCGCGCTGGATCGGATCGAGCGCCTGGCCTATTCGGCGAAAATCGATTTCGAACCTCAGCTCGCCCCCTGGATCCGCAGGCTGACGGCCCTGGTCCACGCCGGCGTGCCGGAGACGGCCATGACCCTGTCGGCTGGCTTCACCCGACCGTTCGGCTATTACGACGGTGTCCTGTTCGAGATCGGCTGCCCCGCTTTAGGCCCGGATCAACCGGTGGCGGCGGGGGGGCGGTACGATGGCTTGCCGGCGCGGCTGGGGGCGTCGCTCAATCATCCGTACGCGGCGCAAGCGGGGGCGGTGGGCTGTATGGTGCGGCCTGCGCGCGCTTGGGCGGGGGAGGCCACACCATGACCTCATCTCCGATGATCCTGGCGATCCCCTCCAAAGGTCGCCTCAAGGAGCAGGTGGAAGCCTGGCTGGCCGATGCCGGGTTTCGGCTTGAAGCCGAGGGCGGCGAGCGGGGATATCGCGCCCTGCTTCGCGGTCTGCCCGGAACCGAGGTGCGCCTGCTGTCGGCCGGCGATATCGCTGCGGCGTTGAGCGCGGGCGAGATTCATGTCGGCGTGACCGGCGAGGATTTGCTGCGTGAGCAGGGCGACGATCTGGACGCCCGCGTCATGCTGCTGCGGGCGCTGGGCTTTGGGCGGGCCGATCTGGTGGTCGCGGCGCCTCAGGGGTGGATCGACGTCGACGGCATGGCCGATGTCGACGAGGTGGCGCAGCATTATCTGGCCCGCACCGGGCGGCGGATGCGAGTCGCGACCAAATATGGCGTGCAGACGCGGGCCTTCTTCGCGCGCCACGGCGTCGCCGACTATCGCATCGTCGAGTCCAATGGCGCCACGGAGGGCGCGCCGGCCGCCGGCGCCGCCGAGTTGGTGGTGGACATCACGACGACCGGCGCGACGCTCTCGGCCAACAGCCTCAAGATACTGTCCGATGGCGTGATCCTGAAGAGCCAGGCTCAGCTCGCCGCCGCCTTGTCCGCGACCTGGACGCGCGATCAGCTCGGTCAGCTGCGTCGTCTCGTGTCCGTCGCCGAGGCGCGGGCGCACGCGCGGGAGTTGGCGGCCCTGCACTGGCCCGCCGAGGCGGATGCGGCCGCGGCCGGCGTCTTGGGCCCGTTCCTGGCGCGCGGCGCCTCCAAGCTGGCGGACGGCGTGCTGTCGGCGACGAGCGACCTGTTCGACCTGACCGCCGCCTTGGCGCAGGCCGGCGTCGGGCCGGTCAGCGTCAGCCGGCCGGACTATGTGTTCGAGACGGCCTGCGAGGCGATTGACCGCCTCAGCCTGCGCTTAGGCCTGTAGTCGGCCAAGGCCCACAGCCGCAGCAGCAGCGCAGTCAGCACCAGGGGCGCAATCGGGGCGTGGATCTCCTGCAAGGCCAGCATGGTCACCGGCAGGGTCCAGGCCAGGATCGCGATGGGCAGGCTGAGCCATAGCCGCCGGTCGTGGCGCAGCAGCAAGAGCGATGCGGCGGCGACCGGGATCAGATCGTAGTTGAAAGCCTGGGGTGTCGCGACGAACGTGGCGGTCATCGCCACCGCCGCCTTCCAGGCCGCCGAAACGTCGCTGCGCACGCTGACCCGCCACACGGCGACGATGGCTAGAAGCGTAAACGGGATCTGGATAATCGCCGAGTCCGGCCAGGAAAACTTCAGCACCCGCGCGGCCATATAGGCCGACGGCATCATCCAGCGGAACGGTCCGTGACCCTGGCGCAGCATGATGGTTTGGGTCGTCAGGGTCGGGCCGAAGAAGCCCCGCCAGGCGCCGGGTCCGAACACCAGGAGCGACGCCAGGAGGACGAGGACGCCGGTGATCGCCGCCGCCGCCAGCACCTTCCAATGGCGCCGCGCCAGCACCGTGACCGGCAGCAGCACGCCGATCTGGGGCTTGAAGATCAGGAGCCCGAACAGCGCGCCAGCCCATTTGGGCCGCCGGTCCATCAGCATCAGGCCCCCGATCAGCAGCGCTGCCGTATAGGCGCCGTTCTGACCCAGCGCGATATCGGTCGGCACGGCAGGACATAGAAGGATCATCCACCGCACCCAGCCGGGCTCCGGCCAAAGTCGCAGCGCGAAGTAGAGGGCGACCATGCCGCCCAGGCTCCAGAGCGCGAAGCCGGTGAAATAGCTGGTCAGCCCAAGCGGCGCGACAAGGAAAAGGGCCGGCGGCGGATAGGACCAGAAGTGGAACGGCAGGCGCGGGTCGAACAGCTGGCGCTCGTGGGCCAGGAACAGCTTGGGTTGGAAGATGTCGTTGACCTGGCCGCTGAGCGTCAAGTGGCCGGCCGTCCAATAGTTGATGAAGTCGCGGCCGAGCGCGTGGTGCGTCCAGTCCAGATGACCTTTGGCCAACAGCAGATAGGAGGCGAGCAGCGCCCAGGCGACGAAGCTCAGCTCCCACAGCCATGTCATCGGTCCGAAGATGCGCCAGATCCAGACCCAGACCGCGCTTTGGGGCGTTCCGTCGTCGCCGCCTTCGCGGAGCGCGCGCGCAGGCGTAGAGCGTGGCGAGCTCATGACGTTCGGCCGCGCAGCTGCGGTTTGGGGGCGTCAGGCGTCCCGGCGGTTTGGGGCGCGACGCGATAGGCTTGCAGCGGCGCAGAGGGCGGCGACAGGGGCTGAAGCCAGGCGGGGGGCGTTCCGGCGTCGAGCCGCTTCTGTAAGCTGTCTTTGGTCATGCCGCTGCGGTCGCCATGCCGGGCGTGAAACCGACATTCCAGCACATAGGCGATCCCGGCCTGCCGGACCATGGCCTCGGCGCCGCGATCGACCGGGGCGGACAGGATGGCGTGGGCCTTCAATATACCCCAACCCATGCGGTGGTACGGGGCGGCCAGCGCCGAATTCTTCGTGTGCGCCAGGATGAAGGGTCCGAGATCGATTTCGCTGAGCACCAGGCCCGGCGGCGTCGCTGCGGCGAAGGTCTTATAGGCGTCGGTCTCGAAACAGCGGTCCGTCGGCACGAGCCGCTTGATCGCCGCGGACGCCTGGGCGGCCGGCAGTTTCGCGGCGGTGTTCACGCTGTTGGATTTTGGCGCCCCCTTGGCGGGCGTCTTATGCACGATGAGCTTATCCGCCTGGGAGGCCAGGCCGCCGGCGATGCTTGGCGTCCCTGCGGCGGCGGCGAGCAGCACGGTCAGGACGCCGCCGGCTCTATAACGCTGGGCCGGGATCAGGACGGCTGCGGCCGCGATCGGGGCGGCGAACCATTCGGCGTAGCCCGACATGCGTACAGCGACCGCCCCCGCCGCGATGCCCATCGCCAGCAGCACGCCGATCAGCCAATAGGTCTGGGTACGCCGCGCCCGCTTCAGCCCGAGCCCGATCCAGGCGATCGCGCCCACCGCCCAAGGCGTCGCAACCGTGACCGCGAGCGCCTGATCATGGCTCCAGAACCATTGAATCGGCCGCACCTCGTTGACGTAATTCAGCCAGATCGGGCGGATGCGGGGATCGATGTCGGCGAAGAAGCCGTGGCGGCAATGGGGGTCGAGGCCGAGATAGACGCTCGCCGTCGCCACGCCCAGGATCGCCAGCAGCGCGAACCGGACCCAGGCCGGCCGCTTGGCGCTCAGATAGGCAATAGCCGCCAGGCCCAGACCCGCAACGGCCAGGCCGCCGACCAGATTGAGCGCCAGGGCGTCGCAGGCGACCACTGACCAGCGCCACGGCGGCGTCTGGATCGCGAACGCCGCCAGCAGCGTCCCGGCCAGTGTCAGGCCATAGGCCGCGGCCGACCGTTTTTCCTCTGGATCGATCAGAAAGCCTATGGCGAAGGCCGCGCCGATGACCGCCTCGAAGATCAGGGCTTCGAGGCCGATGGCGACGCCCAGGCCGGTCGCCGCGCCAGCCAGGATCGCGCCCTTGATCTCGCGCCGCGACAGGCCGGCGCCGGCGAGCGACAATAGGCACAAGGTCATCTGCACATTGTGGTGGTCGATGCGGCCGGGATGGAATTGCGCCGTGTAGAGCGGCAGGTCGAGGATCAGCACCACGGCGGCGGAAAAGACGGCGGCGCCGCCCATCGGATCCTGGCCCGCAGCGTCGCGACCCAGCCGCCGGGCGATCATCAGGACGGCGAGAGCCGCCGGAAAGATCAGCAGCAAAGGCCAGAGGAACCGCGTGACGGTCTCCGCCGTCGGCCCCGGCATGAGTCGATGCAAAAGCCAATCCACCGCCGCGATGGCGCCGTCGAGCAGGCGCGACCAGTGCATGTAGACGCCGACCGGGGGCTGGAACCGCATCATGTGCTGGTCCCACCAGCCCTGACCGTTGAGGAGGCCCCGCACCAGCACCAGCCGGGTCGCATCGTCGGTGTCGCCCAGGGTGACCCCCAGCAAGCGCCAGTCCTTGAACCCGAGAAAGGTCCCGACCGCGAGACTGACGACGAGCGCCGTCAGGGCGATGCGGCGCGGGGCGCGGAGGTCTGGGGCGTTTGGAATTCGCATCGGCGTCTCGTAGCCTAAGCGGGATACGGCCGGATAGAGCGCAGCGCACGGCAAAGCTCTTGCTCAAAGCTTGAACGGCTCGTCCAGAACCCCCATAAGCGCCATGTCGGACGTGCCGTATGGCCGCGGTCGGACATGCGCCCTGAGCGGCGGCCTGGGGCGGGGGGCTTGGCGAGCCTGCCATATTGGGGTTTAGGAGAGCTTGAGCTCTTGGGTCGAGATTGCGAACGGCGGCGTTCAGATACACCGCTCGCACAACAGGCAAGGTGTGATGGATACGATATCCACGCTTAGGCAACACGCCGATCGCTTGATCGCCCGCGCGCCTAAGGGACTATTTCGGTTCTTATCGGTGGGAATGGTCGGCTTGGCCAGTCACACCATCGTGTTTACGGTGGTCTTCAAGCTGGATGCACCGCGCTCCGCCGCCTGGTTTGCAGGCCTGGTGGTCGCTACCTTCGTGACCTGGCAACTCAATCGCCGCCTGACCTTTGTCGCCACGGGACGCCCCAGGCGCGCCGAAGTGGTCCGATACGCTCTGGTCACCGGCGTGGCCCAGACGGTCAGCTACTGCGCCTTCCTCGTCACCTGCACTTTTGCGACGAAGATTCCGCCCTCGATCGCTGTTATCGTCGGGGCGGTGGTCGCCACGCTCTTCTCCTACACCGGCCAACGTTTCTTCACCTTCGCGCCCCACAAAGCTGCGCCGACTTCATCCTCGCCCGAGGGGCTGTCTCCAGAGTCCGCGCCTATTCAAGAGGTTCCTGTCGTATGAGCGCCGATATCGACGTTCTGATCATCGGCGCCGGCCCCGCAGGGCTGACCGCCGGCTATTTGCTGACCAAGGCGGGCAAGACCGTCGCCATTATCGAGCGCGATCCGGTCTATGTCGGCGGCATCAGCCGCACGGTGCATTACAAGGACTTCTCCTTCGACATCGGCGGCCACCGTTTCTTCTCCAAGGCCAAGGAGGTCGTGGATCTGTGGAACGAGATCCTGCCGGACGATTTCATCGACCGGCCGCGCCTGTCGCGGATCTATTATGGCGGCAAATATTACAGCTATCCGCTGAAGGCGTTCGAAGCGCTCAGCAACCTTGGCGTTTTCACGAGCGCCCAGTGCATGATCTCCTACGCCCTGGCCAAGGCCCGGCCTGTGCCCGACGCCAAGACCTTCCATCAGTGGGTGCGCAATCAGTTCGGCGAAAAGCTATTTTCGATCTTCTTCAAGACCTACACGGAGAAGGTCTGGGGCATGTCTTGCGACGAAATCTCGTCGGATTGGGCGGCTCAGCGGATCAAGGGCTTAAGCCTCGGCGCTGCGGTGATCGACGGGCTGAAGCGGTCGCTCGGCCTGAAGAAGAAGCCCTCGGCTCAGCTTGGCGAACAGGGCGGCGTCAAGACGCTGATCGAGTCGTTCCGCTACCCCCGCAACGGTCCCGGAATGATGTGGGACGCGGCTGCGGCCAAGATCGAGGCCAAGGGCGGCTCGATCGCCATGAACACCGAGCTGGAGCGGCTGGTCTACGATCCCAAGGCCAAGCTCTGGACCGTCACGGGGCGCACCGGCGGCGGCGTGGTGGAGACGGTGACAGCCACCCACGTCATCTCGTCGGCCCCCATCACGGAGCTGATTTCCTGTCTCGACCCGGTGCCGGCGAGCTACGCGGCCGCCAAGGCGTTGCGCTACCGCGATTTCATCACCGTGGCCCTCATCACCAAGATCGAGTCCACCAAGTCGTTTCCGGATAACTGGATCTATATCCACGACCCCAGCGTTAAGGTCGGCCGCATCCAGAACTTCTTGTCCTGGTCGCCGCATATGGCGCCTGAGGGCTACGCCTGTCTGGGCCTGGAGTATTTCTGCTTCGAAGGGGATGGCCTTTGGACCTCAGCCGACGAAGATTTGATCGAACTGGCCAAGCAGGAGATCGGCAAAATCGGGCTGATCAAGCCCGGCGACGTCATCGACGCCTCGGTTGTGCGCCAGCCCAAGGCCTATCCGGTCTATGACGACGCCTATCAGGCCAATGTCGAGGCCGTCCGCACCGAGCTGGAGGGCGACTATCCGACCTTGCACCTGGTCGGCCGCAACGGGATGCACAAGTACAACAACCAGGATCACGCCATGATGACGGCCATGCTGACGGTGGAGAACATCCTCGCCGGCGAGCGCCGGTTCAATACCTGGCAGGTGAACGAGGATGCCGAATATACCGAAGCCGGCCTACCGGGCGCGGAGTCGGCGCTGAAAAGCGAACGGCTCGTGCCGCGGAAGGTGGCGGCTTAGGCCATTTCGGCTAACGCGCCAACGCTTCGGCGACGCCGCGGTAGGGCTGAAGCCAAGCTTCGGACTTGGTCCAGCGATGGATGGCGCCGCACGCCGTACAGCGCACGGCGGCGTTGTCATAGGGCTCGCTGGCGAATTGGGATTCCGACGCATGGTGCTGCGTGGAGACTGCGGTTCCCGTTTCCGGGCAAGTGATCATGACAATGGCCATACGGCTTTAACGCGCCAGCGCGCACTTAGTCCCGTTCGCCTTAAAATAAAAACCGCCCTCAGGTCTCGCGTTCGCCCAGGATTTGGATGAAGCGGCTGAGCACGTCGGGCGGATGGCGTTCTTCGGGCGTCGTCAGCACGCCGCGGTCGCGCAGCCAGGTCCCTAAAGCCGGACTGGAGCTGAAGAGCGAGATCGGCGCCGCAGCCAGGAGGCCGACGACAACGGGCGCCATCCATAACAAGGTCGCTGGCGAGGCGAGGTAGGCGATCAGCGCCATCGCGATCCCCATGACCGTGTGCAGGCTGTGGTGGCGCATCGCCTCGCGCCAGGTGAGCGGCCCGTCTGTGCGTCGCTGCGCCGCCCAACCCGAATCGCGCCCGAGCAGGACGTCGATAAAGGCGTGAACCTCCGCCAGCATCAGGATCGGCGCGATCAGGCTGGTGAGGATCGTCTCCAGCAGAAAGCTGAGGCACAGTTTTGCAGGGCTGCCCCAGGCCCGGCGCTGGGGCCCGTCGATCATCACCAGCCAGAGACTTAAGATTTTCGGAGCTATCAGGGCGCCGATCCCCAGCGAAAACACCCAGGAGGCCACCCGAAGGCTTGGCACGCCCCATTGCCCGGTCCCGGCCTGCTCGCGAACCAGGGTCTGCACAGCGCCCGCCATGATGAAGGCCAGGGACAAGGGCGCGGTCATATAGGCCGAGACGCCCCGCATCATGTGCAGGCGGCTGTTCCAGTGCAATCCGCGCGCAGCGATGACGATGCTGTGCTGCAGATTGCCTTGGCACCAGCGCCGCTCGCGCACGATCAGATCGGGCAGCGACGGCGGACATTCCTCGAAGCTGCCATACAGCTGGGGCGCCATGCGCACATCCCAACCGCCCCGGCGCAAGAGCGCCGCCTCGACAAAGTCATGGCTCAAGATTTCGCCGCCGAAGGGTTTGCGCCCGGGCAGCCGCGGCAGGCCCGCCTGTTCGGCGAAAGCCCGCGTGCGGATAATGGCGTTGTGGCCCCAATAGTTGCCTTCCGCGCCCGACCACCAGGCCAGTCCCTCCGACAACATCGGGCCGTACAGGCGGCTGGAGAACTGCTGCACGCGGGCGAACAGGCTGGTGCGGTTTACGATCAAGGGCACAGTCTGGATCAAGCCGAGCGTCGGGCGGCGCGCCATCGCCGCCGCCAGGCGGACCAGCATCTCGCCATCCATCAGACTGTCGGCGTCCAGCACCACCATGGTCTCGTAGGCGCCGCCGAAGGTGCGCACCCAGTCGGCGATATTGCCGGCCTTGCGGCCGATATTTTCTAGCCGATTGCGATAGTAGAGGCCCCGTCCCGGACCGATGCAGAGTCGAAGCGCCTGGAAGGCGTCCTCTTCCTGAGCCTTGACGGCGGCGTCGCGCGTATCGCTTAGAACGAAGATGTCGAAGGTTTGCGCGCCGGCTTGGGCGAGCGATTGATCCACCGCCTGCAAGCGTGCGAACACCGCCTCGACGTCCTCATTGTAGATCGGCATCAGGAGCGCGGTGCGGCCCGCCGCCATCGCCGCCAGCACCGCAGCGTCGGGAAGCGCCAGCTCAGCCTCCAGGATGCGGGCGCCGCCGGTGACCATCAGGCAGAAGCCCGTCGCCGCCTGAACTAAGGCGAACGCCAGCCAGGCGAAGAGCAGGATGAATAGCACCAGCGTCGTCACATCCAGGAACGTGAAGCCGCCGATGCTCAAGACGCCATAGAAGGCCCGCGCGGGAAAGAAGACCATGGCGACGGTCAGGGCGATCATGCCGATACGCCAGGCGTCGGTCTCCCGACCCACCCGGTCTTGGGGCGGCAAGACAGCGGTCGGCGCCGCCCAGAGGTCCTGGGTCGGCATATCCAAGGGCGCCGGCGGCGGCAGCCGGGGCGCAGATCTAGGGCAGGGCGAGGTCAGCGCGTCCAACGGTACAGCCAAGTCTCTGAGGCTGGGCGCCCCTTATAGGTCAGAACGGCGCGAAGATCGGCCGTCGGGGCGGCGCCTGGGTCGAGATCGAAGCCGAGCACCACCGCGCCGTCTCCGCCGTCGCTCGCCGCCCGCCCGATCGTCGAAGCCGCGATACGACCCGCCGAGGTGGAGATTTCGCTTTGAAGACCTGCAGGATCGATCGGCGCCCCATCGACGGCGCGATACTCGATATCGATATGGCGCCCGTCGGCTCCGCTGCGCCGACTATCGATGACCCTGGGCGCGCGCGGCTCATGAGGGCCGTGCTGTCCCCAGGTGAGGCGATAGGCGACCTTTACGGCGGCGCCGGCCCTCAGCGGTGCGCTTGGCCGCCAGAAGGCGGTGACGTTATCGGCGTTGGCGTCCGTCGTGGTGATGTCCACGAGATTGACCGCGCCGGCGCCCCATCGCCCGCGGGGTTCGATCCATAGATCCGGGCGGCGCTGATAGGCCTGGGGATCGTCTTCATCCGGCGGACGGCGGCGCTGCATCAGGCCGAAGCCCTTGGGCGAGTGGTCCAGATACGCGTCGGCCGTAAGCTCGGGCGGGTTGTCCAGCGGGCGCCAGAGTCGCTCGTCCCGGCCGTTCCAGATCTCCAACCCTTGAGAGTCGTGCACCGGAGACCGCTTGGCGCCGGTGCGGAAGCGGTTGATATCGCCCAGAAAGAACATACTGCTCACGGGCGCTAGACCCGCGTTGGCGATATCGCGGCGGGGATAGATGGTCGCCTCAACATCGAACACGGTCTCGTCCCCCGGCTGTATGCGGAATCGAAACGCACCTGTCGCCGACGGACTGTCAAGCAGAGCCTGGACGACAACGGACGTCGCGCCCGGCTCCGGCCGCTCTAGCCAGAAGACCCGGAAATCTGGAAACTCCTCACCAGGCTCTCCCGATCCAATCGACAGGCCGCGGGCGGACAGGCCATAGACCTCTCCCCGACCGACGGCGCGGAAATAGCTCGCGCCCTGAAAGACGGCGAACTCCTCATAATCCTTGTTGTTGATCGGATGGTGCAGGCGAAACCCAGAAAAGCCCAGGTCTGGGGGAAAGACGTCGCTGCTCAAGCCGGCATTGTTGAACAGATCGAGCGCGAAGGCGATCGGTCGTGCGCGCCCGTCGGCCACCTCGAAGATATCGATATGCGCCCGGTAGAGATAGCCACGGGGAAAGAACTGCACTTGGAAGGGCAGGCCCTCGGCCCGCCAGAGCGCCTTTTCCGCCTGGAAATGCAGGTTGGCGTAATCGCCATAGTCGATGTTCGCCAGCTTGGCGGGCAGCCGCGTATCGGGCGGGGCGTAAGGGCGGGCGGCCAGCGCCTTGGCGAGGCTGCGGACGGTGTCGGGGCCAAAGGGTGTGTCCGCTGTTGGGCTTTTCGTCTGCGCCGCGACGTTTCCTCGTGCAACCGCACCCACGAGCGCCAAACCGCCCACCACAACGTCCCGCCGACGAACCATTCATACTCCCCAAACGTCAACTTGTTCCGGGCATCCACGGCGCGACCTGTCAACCGCCGAATGGCTGTCAAGCCTCGCGCTATGGACCCCCCGGAACACGTCCGGGGGAGCGGAAGGAGGGGGCGCGCGACCGACTTTGTCGGGGCTCGCGAACAAAGCCTCGTACCGACCTACTAACCGATCAAGGCGCTTTTTGGATTGCGGCGATGACGCTTGGGATGGCCAACGGATCGCTGACCAAGCCCATATGCCCGACGCCGGGCAGGATTTGCACGCTTACCGACGGGCGCACACCCGCGAACGCCGCGGCATAGCGGTTGGCGTAGAAGCTTTCGTCTTGAGCGCCGGCGAGGAGGCTGACCGGGCCGGGCGCGCGTTCGGCGTCCTGGCGGTAGGCGCCTGGAACCAGGTTCATTTCGCCGTGGGGGCCGAAGTTGTTGACCATGCGGTAGGACCAGAACCGGGTCAGATGCTCGCGCTCCGATCCCTCCGGCAGGGCGAAGGCCAGCACCGGCAAGCCGTTGAAGGCGCCGATCCCGAGGTGGTTCAGGATGCTGAGGGCGGCCATGCGGGGGCCATAGACCCGGACCCACCCGCCCGCTCCCGGTCGGGTGGCGACAGCGTTGTGGCCGAGGTACGGCGCGAGCAGGACGAAGCGGCTGAACGCGCGCCCAATCGGCTCTCCCGCGACCCGGGAGACAAAGCCGCCGCCGGAAGAATGGCCGGCGAGCACCAGTTTGGCGGTGGGGTAGCGCTTGCGGATCACGGCGACGAGGTCGGCGAGGTCGTCTTCCTGCTGGCCGATGTAATCGATGTCGCCGCGGCGTCCCGATTGGCCCTGGCCTCGTATGTCGGGGGCGTAGGCAGGGGTTCCCGCCGCGGCGAGGGCGCGGCCCAGCACATTCATGTTCACGCTCGATCCGCCCGATCCGTGGATCAGCACGGCGACGATGGGCGGCGGCGCAGAGAGCGCCGGTAGGTAGGCGCGATAGGCCAGCATCGTTCCGTCGCGGGCGGCGAACCGCTCCACGGGGGCGATCGGCTCGCGCAGGGCCGCCTGCGCCGCCACATCGTTGACGGCGTGCATCGTGGGCGGCGGCGGACTGACGCCGAACACGATCATGCCGGCGAGGATCGAGCCCGTGACCCCGACCCCGATGGCGAGGCGACGGGCGAGGGCGAGAGGCCAGGATGTAGGCTTGGCGTCCGCGGGGCGGAGATGGGGAACGAGGGTCGTGGCGGTCATGGTCTGGGGGCTCCGGTCTAGGGGTGAAGACAGGCCCCATGCGCCACGGACGACCGGATCGGCGCCAGCGAGTTTGCGGAAACTGGCGAGCGGGTGCGCGAATGGGCGAACGGTCGCCTCGCGGAGTTGCGTCGGCGCGGCTATGCAAGGTGCATGGCGGGCCCACGGATTCGCGACATTGCCGGAACCCCAAGGAACGGGGCGATCAGCC
>Ga0116231_10001316_pt1 | contig 50311 bp, 41 predicted proteins | sample S1TSphgellanicum_2_FD_89695 | JGI IMG/M metagenome (GOLD analysis project Ga0116231, IMG submission 89695) | Host-associated microbial communities from peat moss isolated from Minnesota, USA - S1T2_Fd - Sphagnum magellanicum MG | ecosystem: Host-associated > Plants > Peat moss > Unclassified...
AATTGTGACAAATGAAGATATCACAAAATTATCCTTCAACAACATAAACAAGTACTATGGCCTACTAGCAAACATTGTCTTAAATTATGAATCTCAATTCATATTCACATTTTGGAAAAGATTGTTGTAGCTTTTAAAAGCCCAAATCAATCTTTCTTTGACAAATCATCCCCAAATAGATGAACAAATCGAAAAAGTAATAGAGTATTGGAATAATACTTTCAATGTGCAATCAATGACCATCAAGATTATTGGGTCAACCTTTTGCCCTTGGCTTGAGTTTGCATATAACAATATATTCATCATTTGTTTTTTTTCACTTTTGCAAACTATGGACAACAGCTTAGGTTTTAATGTTTTAATAGTGGGTAGGATAAATAATCTAGTTGTAGAAAATCTTATTAAAAAACTAGTTGACATTTGAGGCAAGTTGATTTCATGATTGTAAGAGGTCAAGGATGGTACAAAAATAAATTAATTGTCATTGTAATCAACATCCAAAGTAAAAAATTGGAGATCAAATTTATGTATTTTGTTGAAACCTACAAGCTACGAGACCTTCAAAACAATTAAATTACTAACAACTTGGACCATTTCCTATTATTGATCAAGCAAATCTAATTGAATTTCATTTACAATTTATGAAATGAATGAAAGTCCAATCCAATATTCCATGTTTTAATTTTTGAACCTTTTCATGAATGTACCATTCTTGGGAGACATATTCGGCCACTTCCATTAATTATTTGGATGACCTAAAAAATTTGAAATAAAAAAAATCTTGGATTTGTGAATTTTTCATGGACATTTGGAATACTTAATCCATTGGTATGGATACAATGTTAGCAAACATATGTGAAAATCCACTTTTAACTTAGCCAATGCACCATAAAAATTTCAAAAATTTCATGAAAAATATCCATTTAAACTTAGATCAAAGACAAATCCAAATGTTATTTAATAATTTAGTTATCACCTTTTTAAAGGTTCTAGAATTTTGAAAGTTGTGTCCAAAAATATTCCAAAATATTAAAACTTCCCATAGAATTGAGGGGGGAAATTTTGGAAAATTTTGAAAATGTTCAAATACTATATAAATCTAGTAAAAACCCTTATTGTCCATCTTGCAATCATTCATATGAAGTCACAAAAAACCAAAAGGTTGAAAACACATTGTTTAGAAAATAAAGAACTTTCATTTGTATATTTCCCAAATGAAACATTTTGATTATTTCAACTAGGGAGTTCATGTCAATGACTTCCAAATGAAGAACTACTTGGACCATGAAGTGCCAAAAGACCCATTGCATTCATTGTTTAGTTATCATCTTCAAAATCAAACCTACCCATGAAAATCATCCAAAAGCCATATTTGAATGAAATTAGAAGGTGAATGAAGATATGTATAATTGTTTTTGTTTGGTTTTCAATAGAAAGTATTGGCCATTATCATTGGTTGCAAAGATCATTGGGGCATATTCATGGCCAAGGTACTAAAAAAGACGGTTCAACGAAAAAAAGATTGCAAAGGAGTATTTGGATTTTTATTGCATTTATTACTCATGGTTATAGTGGATTGGTGTATGACTATAAGTAGAATGATGTCATTTTAATCTAATAAAAAATATAAGAATAGATTGGATACAATATAGATGTTTTTTTCAATCCTTTTAACTAATTTGAATCCATCTCTTCATTACAATTTTCATCTTAAAGGAATCAAAAGGAGTGTATTAAACAATGCAATTGACTTTAAATTTTTTTCATGGATAAGTAATGCATACATCTATGTTTGGCAAAGTTCATATAATGCATTTAATTAAATAATATATAATACAAGAATTTTGACAACTACAAAATCCATTTTGAAAAGGTTGCAAAGAAAACAATTCTATTTTTTTTACCTTTTCGTTGATTTTTTTAATTCACTAGGCTTAGAATTTGTGGTCCAAGTATCAACAACATGTGCAAGAAATTTTCATGCTAGAAAATATAATAAATTTTTTATAAAAACTTATGTACTCATTTTCTACATTTTTGGTTTTTCCCCACAATATTTATGCATAATTGCATGCACATATGAAAAAATATTGTCACAATGAAAATTATCATAATTTGAATTATTCAATATTTTTTACTTAATTTTATTCCATGTGGATTTTATATTTGGAAGATAGTAAAAACAAAGTCCTTGAGTCCTATGTCCCAAAAGGAATACCCTAACCATGAATATGCCCATTAAATGTTTTACCTTAAAGGTAACAATTATTATTTTTTGTGAAAATTATGTGACACATTTATTATTATTTTTTATTGTGATTCATTTTCCCACTACTCCATAGGGAATCCATTGTTAAAAAAAAGGGTAATGTCATCGACAATAAACAATAAAAGAAATTTCTAGAAGTATTTAGAAAAATCCTTGCAAGACATGCCTAGAAGTTTTTAAAAATTCTCAAAAAGATTCATGAGGAATATGTTTTGAACTTTCTAAAAGTTTATAGAAGTTTCCAAAAAAATGTTTGAAAAATATACATAGAAGTTTCCAAAAATCCTTGAGAAATATGATTGGAATTTTTTGGAATGAATTTTTCGAAGAATATGCTTAGAATTTTTCAAAAGAAGTATAATTAATGGAAGCTATTAAAAGAGGTTTTAAAAAGAATAATTAAATTTTTTTTTCTAAAACTTGTTGTTTGAAAAAAAATTTTAAATAATAGTTGATGGAAACTTTTAAAAGGTGTGATTGACAAAATGTTCTTAAAAGGTAATTTAATAAAAACTTATAGAAAGTTTAGTTGATGGAACTTTTAGAAAGCTAACAATTTTTTACAAAGTTCCATTGGATAATGCATGAAAAAATTTGGAATACATTACCTTTCAATTTCGTGACAGCAAGTTGTTACCCTGTATTCTTAATTCATTTCATGTTTAATTTGCATCACACTTTGTTCAAGCAATAAAATCATATAATTATTGTTCATTGTTGAGTTTTTTGTTTTTCAAGTTCATATAGTCGTTTTCAAATTGTGTCATTGTTTTTTTCTTAACATGAACATATAATCGTGCTTTTGCATCCCATATTTCTTATCATCTTTTACTTTGGATTTTAATGACATAATATACTATAATGAATAGCCCTATGCAACAAAATTATAAGATTTTATCAATGCATCAATTTTGAAATCATAAAACTTATAAACTTAAATAATGGTTATAAGAAAATCAGCTTGTAATAATGACATTGCACCCATTAACCATTGTTTTAAAGAATTGCCAATTTTTTGATAAGATATACATGATATTGACCCTTACTTGAACTAATTAGATATAAAATTTTTACCTTTGATTATGTTTCTCAATTAAGCTATAAGCTATAGGTATTGGAAAATACTATGTGTTATCATTAATGTGTAGTAACTAAAACAAAAAATCATGATTTACTTTTAAGAACACAATACGGAAAACTTACACAATTTGCAAAATTGAAAATTTAAATTATACTTTTGATACTTATTTGTTGCATTTTCATTTTTTTACTCTTGAAAAAAATCAAACATATGAATTTATCTTCTTCATTTAATCATCTAGTGCATGCAACATGTAAAAAAAACACACAATTCCAATTTTATGAATTTAAAAAAACAAATGGGAGAGGAAGTATGTCCCAATCTTCCTTCCAAAACCAAAATTCAAATATACTCACTAAATATTTTTTCAACTAACTATTTTCTTTCTTGTTCCTACCTTGATTATGTCTTTAACAAATATAAGGTATAGTTAAATTATGTAAAGTTAAGGTTTGAACTAACTAGGGTTAAGGTCTAATGTGGCTCCAAATTTAAATGAGACACTTACATTGTGGAAAATGACCTTTGAGTTGAATAAAAGGTCAATCCTTGTAACATAGGCTCGACTTTGTATTTTTGTTTGCTTTTAGTTTTTAGTTTGAAATTCACAAATTTTTTTGAATTTGTTATGCATGACTTGTTGTTTTGCTTGTGGTGTCATCTTCTATACATGATGTGATGTTTTTCAACATTCTTATCCATGGTAATGCATTATTTGGTGCTCTTGTTCATAATGTGCTACTACATGGTGTTACTTATAAATGGTGAACTATCTTTTGTTCATGTTGCTACTTAGTGATATTTTCTTTGCTTTGATTTGTGTTGTTACTTAGTGACATTTTGTGGTCTCCCTTCTCTTGTTCATGTGCTATTCAATGTTGTTCAATGTTCTCCCCTTTCATGTTTGATTATTGTTCATTGGTGCTATATGTTTTCACTTTCTTTGTGCATGTTGCTACTCAATGGTGTTATGTGCTTTCCCCTTGCTTGTGGCTTTTCAATGGGTAGGTCTTTTTTCTCTTCTAATGTTTGTGTCGTTACTTGGTGATGCCCTCCTCGTCCCCTATTGTTTATTGTTTGGTGGTGCACTATGCCCTCACATCCCCTATGCATGTTACTTGATGGTATTCTCCCCTCCTTTGCTTGTGCTTTTATTTTGTCTTATGTTCATCTTGTTCGTCCTTTTGCTTGTGTTGTTGCTACTCACAACATGTTTTATGTATTGTCTTTGTTCTTGTTAAATTACTTTGTGCTTTGGGCTCTCCCTTTATATATTGTGTTGATGGTTTTCCTCTTCTACCTTGTTTGTGCACATTAATACATTTTATTGCATTGCACTTCATGTTGTTGTTACAAGCTCCAAATTGGTTTTTTGCACAACGCATGCAATTTTTCTCCTTTTTTTTTTTTGGTTTGATCTGATGATTTATTTTTTGTTTGTTTGACTTTTATGTACATAGTAAATATGTATGGTAGACCTTTGTTTTTTCTTATGCCTTTGTTGGTGTTTTTTGTTGCTTTGTGCAAGACCAACTTAAGTGCAATTTCCATTGCATTAAAATATTGCAAATTTAGTCTCAATTTTTATAGATTAAAAAATGAATATCATTAATATTTGGAAATGAAAATTTATCTTAAAATATAATGTTTAATATCATATAAATAATTAATATGGAAAAAAAAGAATTTTTTTTCAAAGAACCACCATTTAAAACAAGGAGAAATTTTAATATCTTTCAAAGGTAGCTAGAAAATGGAAAAAAAGAATTGCAAGTTTTTTGGGAAATGTTTTCTTAAATAACCAAGGCGCGTGGTTTTAAAAGCAAAGTAATAACTACCTAACATTATTTGGTTGCTTATGAAGATGCTCTTGCACCTTTCCACTTGATAGGTACTCACATTCTTAAGAAGGCGAATTAGTTTAGGCCAAAAATGATGACATTAGTTTGAAGAGTAGAATTTGCACATAGCCAATTAGATTGTTGAACATGCACTCAAGAAGGCTCCTCTTTTTTCCTTCGGGGGGAGGCTTGTTTGGCATTTCCTTTTTCTTTTTGTGTTTTGACCGTGTTCCCATTGTGCTCTCATATGTTTTCAATGTGTTCCCCAAGGATATTCCCAATAATACCACACTTTTATCCCATATGGTTTGCCCAAAGTTCTTTCCTTCTCTCATATATAGGTGGCCCAAATAGGAGGCACTACATCTTCACATGGAAACTTCTATTTTGGGAACCTTCCAAAGTTTCAAAGATTTATTTACTTGTGGTTTTGTTTTTTTTGTACATGATGGGCCAATCAAAATGGCTTATTGGACCCAAAAAAGAAAAGTAAAAAGAAAGGGAATTTGGGAGACACCTCCCATCTATTTAATGAAATTATGATATTATGTTGTGTCTTGTATTAATTAGTTGTGAGGACCTCCAAAGTTCAATTATTTTCTTTTTTCATGGGCATCTTTGATTGGTCCATCACCAATTTTTTTGGAGCTATGGGCAAATCCCAATAGAAGCACCCTTTTGACCCCCCTACTCCCATAGAAAAAAAGCTCATTAGCTTCCCTTTAGCCCCCCTAGTTATATACAGGCAATTGTTTGCTAAGATTTTTCCATGTTTATGGTTTGATCCAATTTCCGAAGGAATTGGAAAACTGCAAAAAATGATGTTTCAAAATTTGAAATTCATAAGTTTGGAAAAAATGTTGCAAAAATGATTAGAGAAGATTTGAAATTCCTAAGTTTGGAGAAAATGTTCCAAAAATGATTAGAGAAGACTGGAGATTCCTAAGTTTGGAGAAAATGTTCCAAAAATGATTAGAGAAGATTTGAAATCCCTAACTTTGGGAAAAGAGTTTCAAATTATTTGGATTCCCTACCCTTTCATAATGAAAGCTACCCATACTAGAGGTGCAATTCACACTTGGTGTTAGGGACTCTAGGGTTGAGTCCCCAAACACAATGCTAGCCATTTAGGACTTAAACCTAGTTGCCATGAAAATTTTATGTTAAGCTAACATTCACTTAACATTGAGCTATGGCCCATTTAACATTGGGTGCCACCTAGGATGCCACCTAGATTTTCATTGGACACCGACTTAACATCAAGTGTGAATGCACCATAAGTTAGATTCACATGGTCGAGAGTCAAGAGATGTTATGGTTTATGTTTATGTTCATTGGAATCATAGTGAAGAAGAAGCAATGCAATCCTTCAAGCCAGCTTCATAGATAATTAGTAGATGTAACTGCTACTCCTCCTAAACCCTAAACACCACCTACAAATGGTGTGTTAGGGACCATTTTCATCAGTTGCAAAAGCATTACCGTTTTACCTTTTCAGGTTTGGCAGTAATTGAATTATTTTGTAGAGTGATGATTTTTTTTTTCCTAATTATCTGATTTACATGCTGAAATTTAAAGAAATTGCCAACAAGGGTTGAAAAAAGTTAAAACATTGGTCTCATTATGTTAGAGGTTTAGGGAACCAACCAAAGAGGCTAAACCCTAAACCCCAAACCCTAAAATTTATTGCCAAAACTTCAAAAATTCTTTTGTTTACTGCCAAAGTGGATTTTGAAAAGTAAAATAATTATTTGGCACTTGGGTGCTGAACCTGAAAAAGGTCGTGTGATATTAAACCGTCTTTGCATAGTAGAAATGCCCAATAAAAATCACTTCCACTCGTCACTAGTAGTGTAATATGGGAGTAGCTTAAACACATGTCTGTCAAATAATTAATTAATTTTGAATTTTTCATGTTGAAAAATAAAACATTCTTGAAGATTCCAAAAGATTTTATATTTTCCTTCACAATTTTTTTTTTTTTTCTCAACAAAATGTAATTAGTGTTGAAGGGCTAAGATGACCCAACACCCATGAACGTGTAACCCTTGTTTTTCCATGTCAAGGTAAGGTCATCCCCAATTTTAGAAACCCCTGGCAAACTTTTAGAACCCTCAGGTATGGGGAGGTTAGCTAGGGAACAAGAACCCAACAGAAAAAAAATGTCCTTTCCAAATATCATCCATCCATCCAACCATCCATCCATGGTGGAGCATTAGTGGGTGCTAGTTCAGCGAGTATGTAGAAGCTGCCAAGGTACTACAATATTGAAAATTACTAAGTTGTTAGTTGGTTTAGGGTTTAGGGTTTAGGGTTTAGCAACAACAAGCAAGGCTTAAACCAGTTACTAGGCCACCAAAAAGATTCCAGCCAGTATACTCTAGCAATGAAGGCTGCATTCTGCCCTAGGCAATTGTTGCCTAGTGTTGGGCTAGTTCTTCCTTTTTAAGAGAACCTTCGGTCCCAGTTTTGACTCATTAAAAAAAAGGTTCGGTAGGTTTCATCTTGGAGTGTGGGTTTCATGTTTGGTCTTGATTCTTCAAATTTCTAAACCATGAAAGTTCAGTTTTGGCACTTTAAAAAAAACAATTCGAGAACCTCCGGGCTTGGTTTGAAAGTCGGGTTTATGTATGTACCTTACACATTCCCCAAGATTGAAATAATAATTACTCTTCATCGGTCACTTATAATGATTGACTTAAGCCGTTGCATCTTCTCTCAATTTCTTGTGTTTCATTTTTCATGTTTATGTTGAGGATCCGAGAAAAAATAATACATTAGAAAAATTCACAAAATAATTTTTATTTCACCTTTATTTCAACTTCACACCTTGTTATTTGCAAAGTGATTTTTTAAAAAATGAATCAGGTTTGGAATTTAGTATCAAAATGAAGTTATCCTTAAAGTCAGGGGATCAGGGGGCGAGAACGGCCAGTTTCGGCATAATAGGACATCAAACCTGTAACTGGGAATGAAAATTTTACAAAACGAAAGAACTGGGACCCAAACTAGTTTTTTCACCAATTTTGATAGTAAACTGAATTTCATCCTGTCTTTCTTTTTTCCTGGGCGCCTCCTGCTTGTATATTTTCACAGCTCGTACATATACAACTACTATAATTAGTCTTGAACCTTGTGCATTAAATGCTGAGTTAAACTCGGCATTTCATACTGAAATTTATTAAAATTTCCTTACTTTGCAGATACCACTGAAAGAGGGGATAGGGAGTGAAACACAGGGTGAAGACAGGGTGACTTTACAGATAACTCTAATAATATCTAATGCATGAAATTTGGAATTATTATGGCAGCAGAGTGGCGCTTAGGAAAAAAGAAAAAAAAGATAGGGTGAAACTTAAATTACATTAACTTTTGTAATGATTTGAGTTTCATTCTCTATTTAAACGCAATGTAAATTTTATTGATTTTTATAAACCTCATCTTCCTGAATGACCAAACCTAAGGTACTGATATTATGTTTCTTTCACTTTAAGAATTTATTCATTATGTGAATTGTGACAGACATTTGCTAGCATGCCAAATAGGGGTATGAGTGGAATTGCTTTAAATAACTTAAAACATGTGTTCACAAATTGTTTTTCACAATTTTAATTCTAGCAAAAAGCTAATTCCAAAGTCCAATTGTTTACTCTTTCCAACAAAAGGTTATTAGTTCAGGCTTGGGTCACAATAACCCTTAATAATTGCTTTAGTCCAATTGCTATGCTAGTTTCAACAAAAGCCTACTAGTTCAAGTCTTGGAGTAACACAAACTACAAACTCGGTGTACTGGGGAGCACACACATAATAGAGAGCAAGAGCAAACATGCACACATGCATACAATTGTTTTGGCATTTATGGTAATTATGGATTTCCCAATTCATGTCATAGGGTGTTCCCCGCATACGCCTCATCCCATATGGAGTTCCCATGGCGTTTTCTCTCTCTCTCTCTCTCTTTCTATCATGTAAGAGCTGGAGGAAGACATTGATGAAATGATAGAAAAGAACATTTTGAAGATTTTTTTTAATTTTTGGAAGATTTTAGGTATCATGTATCATTCACCCCTCCAGCTGAATTATCCTCCAAAGTCCTGAAAGCCATTTGTTGTTTAATAATTTGTTATGAATAAGGGGAATAGAGATGGCCTTTCATATGATCATGGTCACCATCATCAACCCACTAAAGCAGACAAATGTTCACTCAAAGATCATCATAGGTGGAACATAATATGGCCCCTTTCAACATAGTTGCTGAGCAAAACATATGAGCTGCATGGTCAGCTTCAGAATTTTCTTAAAACAATTTTGTGATGGAGCTAAGGTGGTAATCATTAATTCAAAAGGTTTAGGAAAATTTGGCTATAAACGAGCAATGAAAGTAAAAAATTCTACATTTTCCTTCTAAGTTTTTGGCTACCTACGGGAATGTTACGTAAAAATCTGGCTAATTTTCTGATTTTTTCCCACAATTATGATAGTAGAAAACCCCAAAAACCACCCTTTATCCACAAAATATTCCCTTTTCAAGTGCAGAATTGGCACTTGGTATATTTCCAGACTGCAATGATATATTTTATTATTTCCTACAAAAGTTCTTCCAGCAAAGGGTCTGGACCAATGTTGTACTGATATGTCCTTTGTCACATACTGGACTAGTACTAGTATGTCCAATCCCCCTATTTGGTTGAGTGGGTAGAGAGGCCTAGGTAGGGAGAATTGTTGCAGGGTAAGAATTTTGCCTGATATGAGTAAATTTCATACTAGAAATACCTTGGTCTTAGGCATGAGTATATCAATATTTAAATTGACATATTAGGTGAGTATGTAAAAGGGTATATGGTATTAAAAATATGCATCATTTTGCACTTCTAAAATACAAGGATTTAAAACTAGCATATGTCACCTTGGATGAAACAACTTTTGTGCATACAACCACTTTGAAAATTCCCAAAATGTCAAGACTTAGAAACATTTCACAAAATATATTTGCACATGAAACAACTTTTAATAGCCTTCAATTGTAGTGGGGAAGATTGCAAATTACATCAAATGCATCTTAGTTGCCATCCAAAAGTGACCAAGATTGCTTAGAAAAGTTCTTTTGAATCATAGAAAGTGTAACCAAAGTGAATCAAAATTGATATCATGCATTATGAAAAAAGGATATTGTTTACAACACTAATGGCTACCATTGATGGCAAGTTTTAAAACTGGTGTCATCCATAATTAAGTTGTGTAAACAAAATTTGCAATACTCTTTTTCAAACATCTATGTCTCCCTCAATTTCACCTCATGACGTTCCAATAGTTTTATTTTAGTGGAAAAAAATTTGGTGACATTCACATTTGGAAAGCTACACCCCACATTAACGTAATTTGGGCAATTCTTGTAAACCATGACCAATGAATCCAAGTCCTCCATCCCAAGCCAAGATCTCTTCAAACTTGTGAGAACATTAGCAATGCTAACAATGTGTTTAGTTTCAATTTAACTCTTAGGAATTGCTAAGATCTATTTTACTAACCATGCCACATTTGGCCACCTATGACAAGTTCTTCCCCACCATACCAAAGGACACACATTCTTCAATAGAAATAAAATGTTAATGAAAAATCAAAAGTTCTATAAGTAAATCCCTTTCTAAAAATTCAATATGGAATCATGGACCATCAAATAAGGAATCATTCACATAGCATAGATAGATTTCAAAAGTTGTTCATTTGACAAGCATAGGTAGTAGACATTGCTAGTCATATTCATGTACAATCTCCTTTGTTCATTCTCAACCTACAAACTCATGAAACAAGTTAAATCCTTGGACCTCAAATAAAGCATGAGGGCCGTCATGTAATGTGCCTTAACATTTTGAAAAGTTCAAGCAAAGGATGGAAATGAGCCCAAAACTTTCATTGCCTCTACAACTATTCAACAATATAAAATCTCCAATTGTAAATTACAATTTCCAAATTCCAACATGGGCTAGACTATTGATATATAATCAACATCAACTTGCATTTCACATTTATGGTCAAGGTAGCTTGCAAAGCATTTAAGGGGAGCCAAAACCTTCAAATTTGAATAAGTCCACATTGTTTCACCATTGGTTTAAATAATTGTTTTAGCTAGAGCTTTGGCCATTGCCCATGTCATCCCACATGGTACTTTGGATTGCAATTGAAGGCTTGAATTGCAATAACAACTATTGATGTCATTCACAAATTCCAAAGTCTCTTGGAAAAACTCAACTTTACTAGCAAACCTTGGTTTCATGGGTGTTTTCAACTTGTGCGGAGGTAGACTACTATCCCTACAAGCTTGTCCCACTCTTGTCAACCTTTACCACTCTTCTTTGTCCAAGTTGTCATCTTCTACAAGGTTAATTAACATTTTTCAATGTCACATGTGTCATGCCCACACACATTTTCTCATTTGTAATAGCAAATTAACATGTGTTTACTCATGGCATGCCAAGACATGCACTTACGTATGGAGTTGTTACATGTAATGGTTCATAGCTTGAGGAAAAAATGATGTTAAGATATTCAAGTTAATTCCTTCATCCTTCACATATGCTGATATCTTTGTGTGTGAGTTAATATTACACCAACAAGGGTTTCATTATTTTAGCCAATGCCACTCTTGCAATGTTAGGTCCTTCCAATTTCGATATGATGACATGACAAGGTTGCTAAACATCATCAATGAAATTCACTATTAGGAAAAATATATCACACCCAATTTTAGACATCTAAAAATTAGATCTAACACTTATAGTTGCACATTTGGCCAGCATAAACAACACATATATACCTATCCATTGTTTTTGATACCATGTCAAAAATGTTTTCTAAAACAAATTAGTGGCATAAAAGGAATTTAACCCTTGGATCTTTTCATTACCAATCTCCTAAGCCAAGAAGATTCAATAATTCAAACAGTTTCATACCCCTTGCAAACATATAACACTAGATCTTTGATGAACTTGATTTGAACACCATTATTCTTGTAATAACTTGTGCCACCGCCCAAAAAATTAATGATTGATGAAGGTGGAACACCCTTTCATTTTTTTTGATTTTTTAACATTTTGTAACCACATTCTTAGCCAACTTTGCCATTACTTTGTATTTGTTAAAATCTTTACTATGTTCGTTTTGCAAGTGTTTTTTTAAAGATGTGTTAACAGGTGTTGGATTATATTGCAATAACCATTTTCTAGTTAAATGTTACTACTAAAGGATGAGAAAGACACATCAAAATTATAAAGGGCAATGTGATAGAAAGTGATCATGATTTGTATTGCTTGTACATCAATTGCTTCCATAGCATGAGCTATAAAGTAAAATGTCCAAATAGAACTCCTTTTGTGAAATGCCACTCAAGATTTTGCATTACATGCCAATGCTTGGTATAACACTCTCCATGTGGCCTCTTCTTTTGTTAATTGCACCTTTTCAATATTTTCCACTAATCCTTGTTGTTCAATTGTTTGGATATTGTAACTTTGGAAAACTATTTAATAACATTTATACCTTCCCTTCTTCATTAATAGACTTCTCAAAATCAAAAGACCCAATGCTTTTCATGAAAGATGGGTAGACAAACACCTTTGAAAAAAGAGAAATGAAATAAGTGGGATTGCCCTATTTGCTTTGGATGGTCATAAAAAAAGACAAAGAAAAATGACAAATGTGTTTACAATAGAGGGGGAAAAAACCAAGTGGGACCACCCTAAAGCTTGGATGGTTCTACAAATATATATGGGAACATGCCTTTGCACTTCAAAAGTAAAAAATGACAAAGAACAAAATGACAATGCCTTTGAAACAAAGGGAAAAAAAAAACAAATGGGGTCACCCAAATACTTGTCTATGACTATAATATAAATGGCAATGCAACCTTTACACTTCACACTTCAAAAGTAAAAAAAGATATTGACCCCATGATAAGCCCATCAATAACATAAAACATGCATCCATTTTGTAGCCTTGTAGTTGCCCTTAAACATATGGAATACAAACCCAAACATACTTTGAAAAGTAAATGAAAGAACATCAACACAAAACTATCAAAAGTTCATGACCACAAAAATTTAAATAGTGTTGGCACAAAAAATAAACATCCTTGCTTTTGTGAAGAGAAGAAATCTAGTCAATGGCCTTGAAATATCAAACGATAAATATGATAAGAAGATGAGGCTTACCCTAATGAACTTGTATTCCAACAACAAAATATTGTTCACCTTTAATCAATTGTCAAAATCTTTGTTGCATCCCATGATTAACGTTGCAATTGCAAACTTCATATTACTCCTTCAAGTTGAAAACATGGAACACCATGTGGCACATTTATGGCTATAGTCAAATTATTTTCAAGTTCTTATAGGATCATTACTCATTCTTATTAAAGGTTATGTTCATTCCATTTTAAAGCCAACTATATAAGGTGGATGTGTGTAACCTTTTTCTCCCTATAATGCATGCACACATTCCGTTTTTAAACAATTTTCAAAAGGGGGAATGGATTGTTTTAAAGAAAACATTTTAAAAAGATTGAAAATAACTCCTTTTCTAGCATCCTTTTTGACATGATGTTTAATCTACATTGCTCCCACTTGGGTACATTCATCCTAATAGGGGCAAACAATGCACCTTTAGTGATTGCTTATTCTTAAAACAACCATAAAATGTTTTAAAATATTTTATTTGTAAACTAGAAAAAATCATAACCCTGAATTTTTATAACTCAATTTTTTTTGCATTATACTATTATGTAAAATTGTCTTTAAAAACATTTTCATTTTCAAATCATTTAGGAGTCATTTATGAGTTCATTAAACAATAAAAAAAATTGGTCACAATGCTTTAGGAGTGGTTTTGAATACTATATCTTTATTAAATCATTCAAATCATTTCACATGTTTCCATAGTATGTTTGAAACATTATTATATAAACACATTAAAAGTTTTTACAACATTAATATTATTTTCAACACTAAAACATGAAAAGATATGACTACTTAAAGGTTAAATGTTTTAAAAATTCTTCTAGGTATTTCTTATTCATTAAATTGATTTAAAATTTGTTCATATGTTTCCATAATATATTATGAATGCTATTATATAAATAAATCCAAAAAATTCAAAACCAATTTAAATTGCCTTTTCAAATATGAAATATGAAATGATGCTTATATAGTAATATGATTACATTCCCATAGCATTTGTTGCCAACTTGTAAATTCTATGGGGACACACTTTCTCTAAGGTTCCCATCGAGGGGAGCACATTGCATCGCATGTTGTTATTTAGAATGCTTTTGCTTCCATTACCAAAGATGTTGGGTTCCATATTTCACGACTTCTTATTGCCCTTCCAATTTTCATGTTAGCAAGTCTAAATCATGTTTTCTATAGATGGGATCCACATTCCACCTAATGTCATCATTGTCGATCCCATTCGAATAGATTTAATTCAGTAGTAGTGGATGTGATAATTCTTGCATAAGCAAAAGTGGGCTTTATTGAGGTTAACATTTAAAAATGTGTTTTTCCCTTTTTATCATGAGGTATTTGGATCCTTACATTAATAGGCTAATAATTTTTTTCATCAATGTGCTAATATTGTGTGGTCATCCAAAGGAACTAGATGCCTTCTTTTGTTGGTCTTGTGCACATTTTAGAGTCAAAAAGTGTCAATGATTTTGCAAAGAGTTCAAGTCACCCCAATTGATTCAAACTATCCTTGTTATGGAAGCCTTTTCTAGACTTCAAGTTTCCCAGCATTCTCCTTAGCTAATCTACAGCACCCAACTGGTGAGGGGTTTAGGACATAGGTTTGCTCTTGGGAACCACCTTCTTGTTTTCTTTGGGATGTTCATCCTTTCATTTTGTTCCTCCCTTCCCCTTTCAAATTGGTACTTTCTATTTATAAAGTTTAGTTAGGATTCATTAAAAGTCCACCCTTGATGGATCTTCAAGAAAGGGGAATACTTGCATTAAGAGCTATTGTCAATTACCGATGGGTTAGTCTCAAATTTTAAACTAGTTTTGGGGTCCAATTTGACAATTTTCAAGTTTTTCCTCGGTGGGTTACACAACCATCAATAGGGTTCACATTTTTTGTGCTTGGTTTCTATTCTAATATGAATCAACTATTGAAAATGTGGTTGAAATGTGAATTGGCAATGAGAAAATTAGTTATCCCTTTGAAATAGGTTTGGAAAACCCATTATAACCTAATGGAATGACATTTCACTTTGCCAGGCTTATCGTGATGAATTGTACATGGAAAGGGCTTGTTCAATGGGTACAACCAAAAAATAATTGTACAGAATGGGTCAGCAAGGTCTTTGCAAGTGGAGAAAAAAAGGAACAAGGAGTTATGTAAAAGTTTGCAACCCCCTTTGGTCCATATTTCTAGACTGGAATTAAGCTTAAGTTTTTCAACCGTTTATAAAACTTATTAAGCAAATTTTGGGTTCAACTTTTCCACTTGCCTTCACCTATTTCATGCGGTTGAAATCAATGTTGTGAGGATATTTTGTTTGCAAGGTTATATATCTAAGGTTTTAGGTCTAGATTCTTGTGACTTGGACCTAAGCTGACACTCTTTTGTTAGAATCGTAAAAAGAAATTGGATTGTGAAATTAATTTTTTGTTAAATTCAAAATCAAAACTGATATTGCGAAAAAACATTTTTGAACATAGGATGAAAGTCTTTAAATAGAAAAATTGATTTAAAAATAAAATAAAATTGAACTTTATAATTAAATATTGATTTTTGTTGAACACCGTACCTACATAGACCCCTATTGTCATTTTTTATAACCTTACATTGATATAGTCTCTGGCATTGGAGAGTTTGTAATGTGTGCATGAAACTGAACCCAACCTTTGAATAGGGCCAAAGGATTCTTCAATTTGAAAAATTATGTTAAAGTCAGAAAAAAATTAGTGATTAAAAGAATTGAGCTCAAAGCTCCCCACCTACAAAACTCCAAATAAATTTTATAATGTCAAAACCAAGACTGAAGATTCTCTTCAAAGAGGAAGAACAATTTTCATGTCAAAACCAAGACCAAAGGTTCTCTTAACAAGGAAGAATGGCACAACACTGGATGAAACATAGATAATTGAAATCAATTAATACGCACAACAATCTCATAGCCTGATGGAAGCTGCAAATTATTTTATGTGCAGTTTCTGTGATTGACCCAATCTCCCAAAAACCCTTATCTTCTTCATAATCCAACATCCAGCCTTAAAAGACAAATGATTTGTAAATTGATATCCACAAACTAATTCTAAGCATGGTTTCACAGGCCCACACACTTTCTAATCCCCTCTCCCCTCATCTCCCTTCTTCCAATACAAAGCTTTAAAACAACATATGCATGTGGCCTTCTACCAGGCATCCATAAAAGGATAATATTTTCTGTTCCCAAAATTGGCATCCATTAGAAATGATAATGTTTCCTGTTCCCAAAGTTGGCATCCATGAAAAGGAAAATATTTAATGTTGCCAAAGTTGGCATCCATGAAAAGGAAATTGTTTAATGTTGCCAAAGTTGGCATCCATAGAAAGGATAATGTGTTATATTCCCAAAGTTGTTGAAGTTATACACACCCCAAAAATGAGTTGCATCATATATCGAGTATATTCTCCCCCATTGGGTTTGAGTTGTGTGGTGTTATAAGGTCCTTCCTTTAATACTTAATTCTTTGGGCTTATTGGAACTTGCTCATTTGCTGCAAGGATCATCATTAGGTTCTCTTCTTCCTACCAATAATGCCAACATCTTACCTGATAACTGGATGTCCTAATTGAACTTTTAAACAAAACAACATCAAAAAATCAATTGTGACTCATATTCATGTTGAGTAAGCCATATTTGACACCATTCATGAGAGACATGAGAGATAAAGTTTGTGGTTTCATCCATTGCTCCATGAAATATAAGGGATGTTTATTGTAATTTCACAAGTAGTATACTACTATGTGCCCTTATCACACATTATGTGTCAAGGCCTACGGCAGTAGAAAACTCGTATTTTGTTGTTGCAACAAGAAAGACTACAAAATAGTCTTGAGCCTCAATTGGATTATGTTTTGATGTTTGATTAAGATACTTTTTAGGTGGGACAGGTGATCATTTATTGGTTCCAGGTTTGGTTCTGCCAGATGCACTTGGGATGAGACTCAACCCTCGGGAACATTGGTTATGCTCTGGAAGAGGCCCTGGTAGAACCCATGATCAGCTGACAAACTGTTGTCTTGCCCTAACAGGTTTGATGTGTTCCTAAGTGGAATGAGCTGTTGCACATTCTGTAAACACCCAATTGCATGTTGCCATATGAGGATCAACATGTTTGAACCCCTTGGTTATGGACAATGGGTCCTTACAACTGTTAACAGAGATCAAACCACTGGACCATGACTGGATGATACTTGTAAAGCTGCCTCACAATGTCATGGGCAGATTCTCAAGCAAAGTTAACAGCTGGATCAAACTAACTGGATGATATCTGTAAGGCTGTGTGACAAAGTCATGGGCAGATTCTCAAGCCAAGGAGGTTTGTCACCTTCTTTCAAGATGCTAAATAAACTATGTTATCGAAACATAGTGGGGCTGGGCTTTGCTTGCACCTCGATCCATGAGATTCAAACTAAAGCAATTGCATGTTGGGTACATGTGAAACTAATAATATATAATAATGCAACCAATGCATGTCTGAAGTTAAATTATCACTCTTGATTGAAACTAGAAGACCAGCCAAAGCCCAACCACTTACTGACACACAACTACTCGTGTAAAATCTCTATGTATGTACCTTGAACTCATTTGATTACTGGGGACTGGCATGCAGGATTGAATGCCAAAATATATTGGGGGAAGGAGACTACACAAATCTCTGGTTCCTCACCAATCTTGGAAACATATTGATTATTGTCAAGTAAATAAATAAATAAATAAAATAAATGTCAGAGCAGATCCACCCAAACCAAGTATGTGGGCCTCTACTAGTGTCTTGTGTGCATAGGTGTTGTCTGGTTCTTGATTTTGAAAGCAAACTTCCCGTTCCAGTTTTTGAGAGAATCTGGAGTGCAGTTCTGACAATTTCTCAACTTTATGAAAATTCTGATTTCAGAGACATCCTAAAAAATTTAGTGCCTAGTTTGATTCAAAACTGAGTTCAGTTCCATCTATATTGTACCTGTAATGCACCCAACTGAAATTCAAAATTATTTATGGTATTAATCTTGTTCAAGTATTGAGCAATGCTGAGAGCACTCACAAAAGATTATATATTAATTGTTATCTATAACTAATTAAAACTAATAATTTGCCTAAAAACTTAATTGTCACTCTTTTAAAAACTTGTATTTATATAGTTAGAGAATGTGTACAGCATCTGGATTCAATTCTAGTTTCAGTGTCCAGAAAAGGTTGATCGCACAATCTAGATCCTAATACATTCCAATAAAATTTTGAACCTTTGATAATCTAGATCCTAATACGTTTCATTAAAATTTTGAACCTTTGATAATCTAGATCCTAGTCCGTTTCAATAAAATTTTGAACCTTTGATAACCTAGAACCTAATCCGTTCGATGAAATTTTGAACCTTTCATATGAATATCTTGGAACCTGACTGAGAACTTGCACCTACCGAGGGAGTTGAAGATGCCAAGAATGGTGTTCACTGCTTGCAAAATAGTGTGCAAGCTATTTTTCTCTCCCTAACCAAAAAACATGAAATCCTTGACAGCACAGGGTGACGATCAATTAAATGTCACCGCATGAGCTATTCATTGGAATCATTGACAACCCATCAAAGTCAATTATGCATCTTTATTGGCCTTTCGAAAGAACATTGTATCCGACGTGCATATTTATAAGTCCAAACAACCGTTGTCCCGTTCTTGATTTTGAAACGAACCTTTCATCTTGGAGACTTCCCAAAACTTTGGAGCCTAGTTTGGTTTAAGATCAGGTTCAGTTTCAGGTACAATGCACCAAACTAAAAACAAAAATAATTTATAATATTAATTTTGTTCAACAAATGCAGAACACCCAAGAAAAAGAAGGTTGTGTATCAATTATTATGAACAATTAACAAAAATTAATAACTTGCCTGAAAAGCAGAGCTTTGTCTCTTTTAAAAACTTGTATTTATATAGCTAGAGAACTTGCACCTACTTAGAAAGAGACAATCTAGGTTGAGAGCTATGAAAGAGAATTGTGAATTCACAATTTCAGTTATTTCTAAACCCTCCTACATTTTACAAAATATTGACAATGTTGTTCCAGTGTGACATATCTTTGTAGATCTACCCATCAAATGACTTTGATTTTGTTGAACTGTAAAAAATAAATTGTGAAAAATGTACTTAGTGGAATTCCATGAGAACTAGAAAACAAAAGTAATTTTGTCATTAGCTTTTCTACGAATGTCAATGGTTTGGACCTTTTGGGATGAAAATTTATGTTTCATCAATTTCAATGAATAGAATTGGCTGATTTTTGGTTATGATCCTTAGGTGTCATTCTTTCATAATTGAATCTTGATATACCTTTAGGTTAGAGGATTTAGATTGAAAAAGCTCACAATATGGAAAAGTGCACAACCAACATTGAACCTTTCCAAGATGCAAAACCAACTGATTTGGAAAGGTTCATTTGGCTATTGGAAAGAGCATTTTATAAGCTGATGTGGCATTTTGCAATGGCATTACTTATTGTGGAAGCAACCATTGTGGTTTGGATTGTGAAGCAACAACTCAAGTAGTAAGTATGAGAAATAGTTGATAAAGTTTAGAAAACCTTGGGCCCCACTTTTAGATGATCATATCTATGGATTAGTCAAATGTGCAATTCAAGTGACAAATTATTTGAAAACATCAATTCTATGGCATTGTAAAAATCCACAATGAAAAAAAGTTGATTAACAAATGATGTTTCCTTAACACTCTTGGTTATGCTAGGCAATAGATTGGACTTGTAGTCATAATTTTAAACCATTTATAAGAGTTCACTATTTTTGAAAGTACTACAAGCTGCATTAATTAGGGGTTTTTCAAAATTAAATAAAAATAATTCAATTTTTTGATTAAAAATTTATTTTTGTTCCCAAAAAATAGCAAAATTATTCCAATTTACACTAATTTAGGCCCCCCCCACCCATGTCTTGGTTGAAAAAGTGAGAAAAAAATTTCAAAAAGAAAAGCACTGATCATAATAAGATTTTAGTATGGAAATATTATTTACAATATTTGGAAATCCCATGTTACTTGTTGACGTTCGTTACAGGTCAAATTAATTACTTCACTTAGGTCTTTTTTTATAGTTTACTGACCAGGTCAGTAGTTTAAGGATCAAAGAAACTCTCATAGATTTGTAAAATTATTCATTTGTAATATCACAAGAAAGTTTGTTGCATCACAACCTAGAAGAACACTAATGAACAAAGAAGCTTAAAAGGACAAAAAGCTTGAACAAGTAACCAAGGAACATGATAAGGCTAAAAGAAGTTGGTTTAAATAGTTAATACGATACCAGAACCAGTTGCCACTGACTATTCAACATTCATGCAAGGGCAAACATTCACAAAGGTTCAGCAATTGAAATAATGAAACCAATGGACCGTATAATTCATCATAAAAAGCACAACTTTACTACCTAGAGGGTTTCCTTTAGAAGGATATCGATTTAGTCGAAGATATATAAAGCAATGAACTTAGGTTCTAACTTAATGATTACAAATGGAACATGATTTGGTGGTAGTAATTAATTTTTTTCTAAATTGCAGATATCTTTGAGAAATTCACTGCTCATAATAGCTCACAAAATCTGAAATTTGAAGCTCCTTAGTACAACTGGAAGCATTTGGTGTATAGATGCATGTCATTATGTAGACATCAAAATTTGACACAACGTTGTTTTGAAAGCATGTTTTTATTAAAAATCACGACTTCAAGTTCTCACCTACTATCGTCCTATTGCAATTCAATACTTCTTAAAGTTTGTAAAAATGAACTATAAAGAGACAAGCAAGAATGAAGAAACATAATGGATAGATGCTATGGATCAAAATGGATGAAAAATGTTGATGTTATTATTCATGCTAAAAATATCAGTTTTTTTGTAGTGCAAGTTGAAAATATTGAAAAATATTATATTATGTCTCGAAATGCATTTTAATGGATAAATGAACAATATAACACCTCATTGTTGGATGGATCCGATCGAGTACTATGATAATATGGTAGGTAACTATAATAAGTGCTATGCAAGTTCTTGCCTTGTTCAAAATGCTGAGATATAAACCTTCCATCACACTTGTAAAGCTCATACATATTCATAGTAATAATCATTAAAATGTTAGACCATCATCGTAAAGAATCATATAGTGGTGCAACTTTTGGTCCTTGGATAATTACCCTCAAGAGCTCTTCTTATGTCACACGTTTCCAAAACCTTGGAATGTTATTCAATGTTTAACTAAATGATTTGTCACAAACATTTGTTGCACCTTTAGCTTTGTGAACTGATATTGATGGTAAAAGTTGAGTTGGCAATAGTAAAATTCTGCTAGCTCTTTGCGATATAGACCAAGGTTTGAGAGCTTCTAGATGACTATGGGTTGAAATCATTGGTAAATTATCCATTAAAAACAGTCTTAATATTGTTGTTTTCACTATCCAAAACACACTAAATTGGTATAATTCACATTGAAACTTTCTCAATGATCCAAAGACAACTTTGATTTGAACACATTTTGATCCCTCAAAGCTCACCCCAAAGAAATTAGAACTCCTGAAGAGTCTCCTTCTACTTCCAATAACTATCCTCATACTTACTTGGTGCTGAAAACACCAATAATTTAACAAAAAGATGCCCACTTAATGATAACTTGATTATTTTATTACACTGATTTTATTACTTACATGAAGCTGTTTTTAGAATCCCTTATGTTATTTCAAACTGATATCTTAAAATGTCAGACTTTGGAAAACAAAGTTTGTGTAGCTTAGGAAGAAGCTTGTTTGCTTGAAACATGCAAGATGAGACTATAAGCATTTCTGATTTAGAACATTATCCATGATTAATCTCACTTAGGATTTTCTTAAACAGTGACAAGGTCCAAGTCCTAGTGTTGGCCGATTATTAAAAACAGGAACAGATCCCCAACGATTATCATGGTGGTTCTTAGGATTCATAACTGTGGTTCTCAAAAACTCAAAGACCTTAAGAAATCCACTAAATAGCATATTGTGATGATCTATTTCATTCAGAAAATCAGAAACACAGAATAATCTCAAACTCTGAAATATACTTGATTGAGTCATTGCATCAAAAAAATGCTCAATACAATCTCTGCAATCTCTGTAGCAATTCTGCTATTCAACTCTATACATCTCACTATGTATCATCTTTGCACAAAAGACACATATAAGCTACATCGATAGTTCACCTGAAGGAAAAGTAAATCACCAGTCCTGCATAAACTTGCTGTTTCAAAAATGAACAATTCATGAAATGTGACAACACTATAGAATGTGACAACAACACCCAGTTTTGGCATATAACCACAATTCTCAAATTTTGTTGAAAAATCAAACCAACCACGAAATTGCCACTTTATTGCCAGTTCTTTCATGAAAATCATGGGTTCTTTCAGGTTTTAGAAATACCTGCAACTGACAGTTCTTTGATTCTGATCTTTTGTTTTCAAAGAATCAAAAGGTCCAGCGATTCTCTGATTTTGAAGCAATTAAAAAACTGGGAATTGGTGGTTCTTTAAAAATTCAAATACCTGCACAACACTGGTTTAACCCAATTACCAAAACTCAATAATCTTCTTTTCAAAGTTTTTGAAGTCTAGGAATAACATCGTTTCAAATGTTGCATTTTTGAAGAGAACATACCATTGGCTACTGCTTGCTTCCATAACCCATTTTCTTTCCTCTACTTTCCAGTTTATTACTTTTGAGGCTTCCAATGTTTGTTGTCTTGGGCTTGATCTGGGGATGATCACAACACCCCTGAGAAGTGGATTCCTCTGAACAGGTGGTACCAAGCCTCTGGGCTACATTCTGGTTCACACCATGAACTGGGATTTGAAGGCCACAGCTTGAAGTTGACTGAAATTTTACATCTGCTCCATTCTTTCCATTGTTATGGTTTTCTGCATTTTCAACACTCAAAGAAAACCTTAATGCTAGTCATTGCAAAGCACCTCAAATGCACAAAGAAACTGGTCACTGTCTTCCCTTGTTCAGAGAGCTTTTGCTTTTTTGAGTTTGGAAAAATGGGTTAAGAGTGTTGAGATCTTTGTCAGTTACAAGCTTGATGTTGTAGTCCATGAAATCCTCTCTGAAGGAGACAGCCAAAAGGGTATGCTCATGGGTGAGTGAAGTTGGTTCCAAGTCAGCATTTTGCATAAGATAAAACTTGGATACTTTCCCATCAGATTTACAAGTCAAGTTGACTTGCATCTTGCTGCCAGTGCTCATAATTCCACATTCGCGACCATGATATGCAGTCAGGGACTTGATTCAGTTTTCTCTTGAATCATCGGCATATTGTTGCCACTGAGTAAGACTTGGAGGTAAATTGGTGATGTATCATGGACTAATCATAAGCTACTGCTTGATGTGTAGCGTTCCAGAATGTGATGTGTCTGCACCCATCAAGAAAATTTTACAATTACTTCGATGGCAAGCACCTCTCATGAAAGAAGCCTGCACATCAGGAGCAGTCTGTATCAAGTTTACAATCAACTGTGAGACTTTGGTGAGTGGATATTGCAGCTGGAAAGAGGAGATACATTGTGGAGGCATCTTGCAAAGATGAGTGGGTGGCAATAAGACTCCAATGATCACCAGACCCTTCAGTTTCTAAGGGAATGCACATAGCAGCAGTAAAGGACTTGGATAAAATCTCAACAACCTATCTCTGACAACAGGTGGGTGGGAACTAAAGAAAAACAAAACAAATCCAACATGGAAACAAAATAGAAACACTTGCAGCAAGGGTTGGTTTGTCCGCATGATAAGGTTCTAATATTGCTAGCTACAAAGTGCAGGAATCATCAACTATGGAACTCGACAGTTACCTCATAATTCCTTCACTTATAAGTTGGCATTGCAAAACAGAAAACAGGATTAGGACTTAAGAGATTCTCATGAGAGAGGACTGCAGAAATACTGCCTTGTGCTGCAAAATCCTGGAGTCGCCAGACAATGCCTGGAAATTGCACACATTGACCAAAAGCCAACGAAGTTTAATTCATACAACAAATAAAGCCATTTACATCTCACTGACTGAAGATCCTCTAGAGCATACCTCCACCATATAACAACAAAGTTTCTGCATGTTTTTCACACCTGTTGTCAGATATAGTTTTGCTTTGAATCTTAGGCACATTACTTTGCCAAGGGTTCTATATCCTACAGGAATCTAAAACCTTCCTTACAACTCTGACTTTAAGAAGCACCACCCCATTTAATGGCAACAAATGTCCTGCCGCAAAAAATGTTCAAATCTCAAGCATTTTTATGACCTTACATGCAGAATCCAGATTGAAATTGCCGTCTGCCTTGTGCTACATCCTTGTAGCTTCCCACTCCTGACAAGAGAAAGCTGTGCAGGTGGACAAACAAGGATAGAGCACATTCAGATGAAATACAAGAATACAAGTGTACATTGATAGAGCACACATACCAGATGAACACAAATATACAAGTGTGCAAAAACTCTTACTGCAGTGCTGTAGGAAAAGGCAAAATACTGAGCTGTGATCCCAGAACTCTAGTACCCAAAAATCAAAATCACAGACAGACAGAATTCTTCCCTGACAATTGTCAAGGTTTAGGGTTTACATAAGGTTCAGCGTATTGCACTTAAGGTTTTCAAGGAAATTTAAGGTTTGTGGAGTGCTACTGAGAGCAAGAATATACAAGCAACAATCATACTTCATGCGCATCTGCTTCCAGTAAGCTCAAGAGAAGAGATTTTTCTTCAAGTTTTGGATTGCAAGTCATGGTTACAACTGGCAGATTTATGTCATAATCTTCCTTCCCACTACATGAGCAGATGCATCATCAGCTTTGTCTTCCAGGTATATGTATGCTCTTCAAGGAATTGTGTGTTCTGGATGTCCTGCATACTTACTGTCTTCAGAATGAGCTTGCTCCATTGCTGGAGCACCAGGTTCAATTCCCCAGATTGCAAAATACTGCTCTTTTCAAGCTCTTGACCTGCTTGTGCGTGTCTGAACGAGCTTGTGAATTCCCCACAACCTGAAGCTTGGCAATGTCCTGTTGTTCAGCAAATTGCAATGCCACTGTCTCCTCTAGTGCTTGATTTTATGTCTTGAGCTGACCATCTTCTCTTGCAAGCATTTGTTCAATTCTCACACCATTTCTGTTGCCATTGTTTCAATTGCTGATTTGAGAGCTGTGACCTCTGACATTGCCATCTTGCCATCCTGTGCAAGCTTGCAAAGCCCACATTGTTTGAAGAGCTTCCTTTTGCAGTTTCCATCTCCAGGGGGCATACCCTAATACTCCAAAAGCTTTCCTTTTCCATGTCCTCCACTTTGTTGACTGCGAAGTGGCACTCCTCTGCAAGCTTCTTCTCCACTGCTGCAAGAACTGCTGCTGGGTTCTTCCTTCTTCGCTGCTTCCAAAGCCTTGAATGAGATCTTCTTTTCTCCTTGCCCTAAAACTGCGCTTTCAGGCTTCTTCGCCGTTTAGGGCACACGACGACGTCCCTGCAGAGCTTCCCATCGCAGAGCGCCTGGACTTCCGCCTCTAGTCCCCTGAAGCTCGGGATCACGCCATGTTCATCAACATCGCGGGAATCCGGAAGCTCTTTTCTCTTTCCTTTTTTTGTGGCATTGCGCGCGAGGAAGAAATTCTAGGGTTAGAGGATTGTGAGAACCTGTCGCCTCAAGTTGCTTGATCTGTTTCGCCTCTCTCATTTCCGATATCAGAGAGAGCACAGAGAGAGACAGAGAAAGAAAGAAGGGGGGGGTTGATTTTTTGGGGGGTTTTGTGCACAGTTTTCTTTAGAGATGAAGAAGGGAGCGCACCCAGCGTTGCAGTTTATAACCATAGTCTCGCCGCACGGGAGACTGATCCGAGTCCTGGCGGGGAAAGCGTTCAAGCTGGACCGTCCTTTCTACGTACGCGACCCGGGGAAGCAGTCTGAGACTGTGGGACAGCTTGCCAAGTTCAAGCGCCGCTTCGATTTCACCCCCAAAGCGTCGTCTTCTTCCTCCAATCCCCCCACCTCCGGTTCATCATAGCAGCAGAGGTACACACGAGTTGGAGACTCTCACGGCCTTCCTCAGAAGCAGTACTCTTGTAAAAACCAAGAGAGAAATTCATTTTCTGTTTTTTCAGCCGTTACAGGACTACTTTGTACTGGATTTGCTGCCTGCACCCCCACACACACACAAATCAAGTTACCAGGAGGAGAAGAAGCACCGCCATGTAGTAAGGAATAGAGTGAGAAAGAAAAACACACAGTTGTGAATGTGGAGCCTTGTAGAATGCAGGATTTGGACAGTTTTTCTTCAGGGAAACATCACCATGTAGTGAGGAATAGAGTGAGCAAGAAGAAGAAGACATGGCTGTGAATTAAGAGCTTCCTGAATGCAGGATTTGGACAATTTTTCTTCAGGAAACATCACCATGTAGGAAGGAATAAAGTGAGGAAGAAGAAGAAGACATGGATGTGAATGTGGAGCCTTCCAGAATGCGAGATTTGGGCAGTTTCTTTTCTGGAAACACCATCATGTAGGAAGGAATAGAGTGACCAAGAAGACATGGATGTGAATGTGGACCTTCCAGAATATGGGATTTGGATAGTGCTTTTCTTCTTGTCTTGATGGTTTTTGGATCTGTAACTTGCTTGTAGTACAAAAAGGGAAGGAACACAAGTCGTGTCTTTGATTCATTGTGCACAATTGAGGTTTGAGGTTTTGCCTTAATCTGAACGCTGAAGCTTTTTATGGAGATTGACGGGTCTACCCTGAGAGGCAAGATGTGAGAGCTTGCAGGATATGTAATGAGATAGGTTGCTGTGCATGGATTTCAAGGAAAGTTGATGAAATTGTCATAGAGAATTCATGAATAATGAACAAACTGTGAGGAAGGTATGATTTTCATGAACATCTACAACTAACACAAGAATAGAAATGACAAAGTGGAAGTAGATATGAATCAGTTCTAGTGTACACATGTTTGGTGCATGTGTGTCATGGTTTCAGTGTACACCTGCTTGGTGCATGTGTGTCATGGTTTCAGTGTACACCTACTTGGTGCATCTGTGTGTATGTGCATGAAACATCAAAGCTTGATTTGTTGGTGGCTGAAGTCTTTTAAGGAGAAGATGGGAGGCCAGCAGGCTGGTCTCTTGTTGAGATGAAAAATTGTCAATGCTTTCTGCTGTGCATTTGTTGTCAAATTACTACAAGTGCTCATGCATTGGTAAACATGTTGATTTCAATATGCATCAGAAACATTTGTGAGAGGATTGGAAGTGGTGCTAGTGCAGTAATGTTTGTACTAACAGATCCTTAAGTTGGGTGGGTTGGATCCCTCACCCCAACATCCCTGTTAGCCCAAAGTTATCTAGACACATTTCAACATGAATGTGGACATTGTCATTTTCCCATCTCTGAATTCTGCAGCATGAACATCTTGGCAGCTGCAAAAATGCAAACACAAGTTTTTGTCAGAATTGTCACTGCATTCCACTCAAATTTTTGTTGACTGTAATTCCTTGAAGGGATGGGACTGTACAACCATGCAGACTAAGTGATGAGAGCTCCATTAGAGCTTAATAAGTGAGGCTTGGTTGCAATTGTACAACCTATTATCGCATCATAGGCTAATTCTATCAACCTGAAATTAGGGTTATATTGTCCCAGTGAAAGGACATAATTTGTATTGTGAAACTACTTATGGAAGGCAAATCCAGACAAAAATGACCTTTATTCTTACCTGCACTAGGAATTGGAAGTAAGCTCCATGGTGAGATGGATTTGCTCTCCAACACTCAAAATGACAGAAGTTATGGAATCCCATATGGAGTTGTACAGAATAGTGTCATGAGGGACTGAAGGACCTCTGGTGCCAATTGACATCACAAATTGACTGTCATAAAGTGCTTCCGGGGTCTACCTTGGTTGCTGCCATCAAGTGCTCAAGTGCTGGCATGTGGGTGCAATTGATGGTTTGGGTGTTGGGGAAGATGGGGGATATGAAGTCTATGTGAAGGGGAGAGAGAAGAGGGACAACTGGGTGAGCAGATGAAAGATCTGCTGCATCCCCACGAGTGTCAAATTGCCAGATCCTCCAGTATACTTCACATCTCTGTGGCTGCAATAATGCCAAAATCTATCCTTGAAAAGCCTCTGTCCAGGTGCAACAGCAAGTCTCAGTGGAGCTCAAGTATGTTGTCAAAGAGTTGTGACAACTTGTGTGCTTATCAGTACCTATGTCATACTACTGTGGATTCTAGTGTTGAAGTCACTGCAACTTTGAGATCCATTAGTGAGGTCATTGCACAGTATTGCAAATGCAGACACAGGTTGCACAGCCCTTATGCCATAAGCAGGAGTGGGAACTGAAAAGAATGAGGAAGAGGATGTAGGGAAAACAACCTGCAGATGCAATTCCTATATGACCATACACATCCCAGTGTGCACATTTCATGCAATAACGCATGCTTTTGTTGGTCCACTGGCTCATCTGCTCACCTTGTGCTCTCCTGTTGCCTGCAGCTGCTCCATTTAGCCCTCCAGCCATAGCTAACCCTCTATCAATTCTATCTTCCATCCTCTTGCTGTTTTTCTGCTCAATTGAGACTTGAAAACAGATCTAAAAACCTCTTTGACAAGCTCCATCACAAAGCAGTGAGCAGGTTGAATCTCTGCAACAAGAAGACTAGGAAAGGATTCAAGGTTCAAGGGTTTTAGAGTCTTAGGGTTTAAGGAGGGTTTTGAGAGCTTTCCAAACATCTAGAGCTGGAATTGATGAAGGTGCACCGAAGAGAACTTTCTCCAGATTAAGAGCTTGAAAGTATGACCTTGATGGATGATGCATATCTTCTTGGACGATTTATCGTCAATTCTAATCATCCGTTCTGACAGTTTTCATTCATGAGGAGACTCCTTGGAAGTTGGTAATCTGGAAAGAAACCCTGCAAGGAACGAAAGAAAAAGCTTCCTGCGCGATGGAGCTTCCTTTCAGTTTTCTTCTGTTATTCTGCTGCTGCCACAGTGTTCGGTTTTGTTGGATTTGCGGCGCTCGTCAATCGGGGTGCCTGCGTGCGTGTGAGAGAAGAAGCTAGCCTGGAGGTAGGTCAAATGCGACGCACAAATGCTCTTTTTCTTTGGTTTTTTTGTGTTTTGTTGTGATAAGGTAGAAAATCTAAGAAGCGGAAAGTCGGGATATGGGTGACTGTCAGTCTTATTCTTGACTTGCTGCTGCTGCTGTGGAGTTGTTTAAGTTGGAGGAGGAGGAGGAAATCATGCCTGCCATTGTCATGGAAGACGAAGTGGAGCCAATTCTGGCGGAGAATCCTCAGAGGTTCTGCATGTTCCCTATAAAATACCCAGCAGTATGGGAAATGTACAAAAAGGCGGAGGCCAGCTTTTGGACAGGTATGCCATTTCCCTCTCTACTCCAGAAGCATGTGTAGTAACGCATCTCAGTACTTGGGAATCAGGAGAGGGGATGGAAGAATAGTAGTAGAGAAAGGAGAGAATTTGCAGGTTGTCAGGGTTTAGGGTTTAAGTTGCTTCACAGTACATTCATGTTGAGCTTCAATGTAAACTCCAACAATTTTTTTGAACTGAGAATTTGTTTCCTTCTGGAGTTTCTGGCTTTCAGGCCCACACATCTCAGTAACTGGGAATCAGTAGCGGGGATGGAATAGTAGTAGGAGAGAGAGAGAAATGAGAGAGTCTGCAGGTTGTTAGGGTTTAGGGTTTAAGTTGCTTTACAGTACCTACATGCTGAGCTTCAATGCAACTCCAACAAATCTTTTGAACTGAGAATTTTTCTTCCTTCTGGAGTTTCTGGCTTTCAGGCTCACAAATCTCAGTACTTGGGAATCAGGAGAGGATGGAAGAATAGTAGTAGGAGTGTGAGAGAAATGAGAGAGTTTGCAGGCTGTTAGGGTTAGGGTTTAAGTTGCTTCAGAGTACATACATGCTCTGAGCTTCAATGCAAACTCCAACAATTTTTTTGAACTGAGAATTTGCTTTCTTTTGGAGTATCTGGGCTTTCAGGCTTCCAGAGTTTTTTTATGCTTGAAATGCTTCCACTTGGGAATAACTGGGTTCTGAAGATTTTTTGTTGTGCTTTGATGTATACTGCTCATTTTAGCTTTGTTTCCTCTTAATTCTTTCACCTGGCTGTCTTGGCCATTAGCAATTGAATGAGAAATTGTTGTGAATGCAGCTGAGGAGGTTGATCTGTCACAAGACCAGAAGCATTGGGAGAAGTTGAAGCCTGATGAGAGACACTTCATCAGCCATGTGTTAGCCTTCTTTGCAGCATCTGATGGGATTGTGCTTGAAAATTTGGCAGTTCGGTTTATGAAAGAGATCCAGATTCCTGAGGTGTTCTTACATTCTTCTCTTCATCAGTAGAGAGAGAGAGGAGGATATACTTGAATTACTAGAGCATATTTTGCTCAAACAAAGATAGTTCCTGAGGAATAGTGTTTTGGTGATTGTCTGTCTTTGCATCCATCACTTGCTGATACAAAATTTGTGAAGAGAAATGCTGACTCCTCTCCATTGAAATGTCTGCAGGCTCGTGCTTTCTATGGGTTTCAGATTGCTATTGAGAACATCCACTCAGGTGACTTTATAGTTCACCCTGTGATAACAGGTTTCTTCTAAGTAGGCATGTCCTGAAGCTGTCGAATGTAATCATCATTTTGTATCATATCTCAATTTGGGTGACAAGCCTTGATGTTCATGCTTGACTCTGGTTCTTGGCTTTGTATTGACAGAGATGTACAGCCTTTTGCTGGAGAGTTATATCAAGGACCATAAGGAGAAAGCAAGGCTGTTTAATGCCATTGAGACCATCCCTTGTGTAACCAAAAAGGCACAATGGGCATTACGTTGGATTGATGGTGCTGAAAGTTTTGCAGAGAGGATCCTAGCCTTTGCGTGTGTGGAGGGCATATTCTTTTCTGGAAGGTACAGCTAAATTCATTTATCATCATTGTCTTAACATTTCTGGTTTTTATGTGTCCAAGCAAGCAAGCCTTGACATTTTGCCATCCTCATGCAGTGGCTAACTTCTTCATTTGCTTTGTTTTCAGCTTCTGTGCAATCTTCTGGTTGAAGAAGAGGGGTTTAATGCCTGGATTGACCTTCTCCAATGAACTCATTTCAAGAGATGAGGGCCTGCATTGTGACTTTGCTTGTCTCCTTTATTTGTAAGTCAGTTCAATCAATTGTGGACAATGCCATGTTGTGTTCTTTACTGCAGCCTTACAGTTGTGTCTCCTTCTTGTATATGCTTCTTTGACTTCTTACCACTGTACCTCGCTTTTCAGGTGTATAGTCTCTGATGTGTGCATAGGGGATTACGGTCCAAAGATGTCTCCTTATGGTCGATGCTTCATTTGCTTACTATTTCTGTTTTCCAGTATATAGATAGCGCTACTGCTTGGTTAGAAATGCACATGGAGTTTATGGTCAGGAGACTGCACATGCTCCTGCCCATGTAAAACGTATTTTGCAGTAGGTGGAATGTTTTAGCTAGAATTTGGCATTGATTTTTCTTGTTCTTTGCAGGTTGTTGAAGAACAAGCTGTCTGAGGAGAGAGTGCAAGAAATTGTATGTGATGCTGTGGAGATAGAGAGGGAGTTTGTATGTGAGGCTCTCTCTTGTGATCTGGTGGGCATGAACAAAGTCTTAATGAGTCAATACATTGAGTTCGTAGCTGACCGCTTGTTGGTAAGTACATGTGATTCTCACTTTTTTTTATTGGTCCTTGCTTGCATTTTAGAGATATGTACATCAATTCCAGAGAAGACCTTGTTGTGTTGTATTGGCACATCTTTCAATCATGTAGTTTTGTGGGGTTCCATGAATTACCCATCGTTGCAGGTTTCTTTGGGATATGTCAAGAAGTACAAAGTACAAAATCCTTTTGACTGGATGGAGCTCATCTCATTACAGTGAGCTTTCTAAACCCTGCTGTGTGCTTATCATGCACTATAGCCTTCAGCTTGCCCCATCGGGAAACAAATGTCCATAGTTAAAGCATTGCATTTTAGGCAGCTTGGATGCTACTTCATGATATCCTCTTGTTGCTAAGAGATGCAAGAAGGATCTCACAGATATCTCTGCAGTCCCAGAACAATGATAAGGACTGTTTGTGCTGCTGGCAGAGGGAAGACCAACTTCTTTGAGAAGAGAGTGGGGGAGTACCAGAAGGCATCTATAATGTCAAGCCTGAATGGATCTGGGGACCATCATGTCTTTAGATTGGATGAAGACTTCTGAGTTTGCAATCTGACAAGATTGTTGCTGCCATAAACAAGAGGTGTTAATGGCAAGAAGAGGTGTCACATGGGGTGCAGCAACTGGGAAGTTGTAATTTAACCTAGGCTTGCTATACCATGACAGAGTCCAAGCTTGCCCTTGCTGATTGGCAACATTGCTTGCAAAGTGCTGGCACAATGCAGGCCTCGCCATTTGAGACTGCTCATGAGCAATCTGAATCTAAGCGTGGTGAATGGTCTCCACATTTTACTTTGCACTATTCTCATTGTGAGTATGGTGGACTATAATGGTATAGGACTTATTGGAGGATCATCCATAATGTTGCCCAGCCTTATTTTAGTTGGCTAACGAGGCAACTAGAGATTTTGATGATTTACTTGTTGCCCAACAGCTTATTTTGGAGGATAGAAACTGTCACTACAAGTTCAGAACTTCAATGGAGCAATTTTACGTGACTCTGTGTCTTGAATTGGACCTTGTTGTATTGTTGGGATTGTACTCCTCTCTTCCAGTGCAATTGTTGTGTTTTTTTAAGCTGCATCTAGTATCTTTGTTATAGTCGTTTTCAGGGAATTGGATGCCTGCATTTGTTCAGGGAAATCTCAAGAAGAGGAGGTGAGGGTGATGATGGCTTATATCATCTTCACCACATGGAGTACAGGTTCAGCAGGATTGCGTCTGTCATTACCTTTGAAGACAATGAATTAATGTCAGAAAAAAGCAGGGAGAAGGTTCATTAATAAGTCCTGCAAGATGCATTATCAGAAGTTTGCAGGATGTGTGTTCAGCAACCAAGTCATTTGCATCATGGAATTGCTTGCAGTCACCTACTGCTTGAGGGGAAGAATGATGGAACACAATCATGGGAAGCTTGGGAATTGCATGGAGTGCCTCTCCAATCAGGAATGTGACAGGAGAATCTATGGATTGTATGAGAACTGGCAGGGTTCGGCTGATTCTAGAATTCTTAGCTCACCTGTGGCCTCACCTTGGCTTGCCAGGAGCCAGAATTGGCCAAACCCTGCCACTCTGTGGCATTAATAACTGCTAGGTCTTGGTCTTTTATGGTAGAAAACATAACCTTACAGAATTAGCAAGGCCTGTAGATGAGGTCTACAGTGTGAGCACTGAGAATTAGTCAATTAAAAGGGAGAATAAGACCTAACAGCCATTGTATTGATATTCATGTAATATGGAAAAGCACCTTGGCATAACAAGGAATTAACCAAGAACGTTCACCTGGAATTGATTTAAGGTTTGTTTGAATACACATGGTGAAAAAGCTCCTTCACTTGGTTGTTATATGATGTGTAGTTGGAATGGACATCATATGAGCTTCACATAAGCAACCTTCGGAAGCAAAGTTAATTCCAATTTAGATAACATAGGAAAACACTTTGATTTCTCCCAAATATCATTCATTATAAAGATCAAGTCTTGGTCCATTCCACTCCATGCGGTTTGAAACTTGATCATAACACCTATGTTTGCCCACATTGTGCATTTTGGAAAAAGTGTTAATGATATGTACACATTAGTTGTTTTTCCAACAATTGCCATTGGGAACATATTAGGTCCATATCAATAATCAGACCGTGGTAAATATTGTGAACCAATGTTCCCTGAGCTCTAATGCCAGACACCCATTCACCTATCTTCTACTTACTTACCCACTTACTACCTTTTTATCACCTACTCACCTATACATACATTCACTTACATACACCTTTGCAACCTAATGAAAAACAAATGCAGAAAAAACTTGCCAACATCATAGGTGCGAATGATGATGAAAAAATGTTAGGATTTAACATTAACCTAACAGTTTGTAAGCAATAATACCATCGTGGATGTGAATGAAATTTTTTAACTTAACTTAATATTGTACTTTATGGTTATTGGATGTAGGTTAAGTCCTTAATGGCTAGCTTGGGAGAGACTTAACATTAGAGTGCCTAACACCAAGTGTGATTGGAACATAACAAAGCACATAGTTTGCTGTGACATTTATTTTCTTTTAATATTGAATTTTTTTTTATGGATTGGGGATCTTGTCATTAATTTTCTGAAAATATTGTTGGGATGGGTGATTCCAATTATCATGGCCTTATACACACTACAACCATGCAAGTAGCCCAGCTTCAAGAAAGAGAGTGCTATCTAGAATACAGGCAAGGTTAAGGAAAAGGCTCTCAATCGTGTTAAACTCTAGCTAATGCTGAAATCATTTGTTGAAAAAAATCATTAATGCTGGACATTAACTCTAGCAAGGAAATTATCCTTTGTTTTAAAACTAAATGAGGAGATGGATATGAATTGGTTGGTGTTTTGATGGTAACTTGTGTATGATGCATGATGACAAGGATAAATGAACTGAACACCTTTGTCAATTTTACATCTCACACACGCCTTTGAATTTGGAAGCAGGTATAAAATGATAAATACTTAACAGTGGAAGTTTCTCACAAATTGTATGATCTCTTATTTTCATATTAATTAATTGAATTGCATCCAAAACTTGGTCATTTCCATAGAATTATACATTCAGATACATGCTGATAAGGATCAAACTTTGGATTCAGAAATAGGAATGAAAGGGCAAACAATTCCTGGTGGAAGGTTCCAACCACTTGTATGATACCTTGCTTACAAAGGATTCTGGGGTGGGGATGGGATGGGGGAGGTGGGGGAGCTTGGTCATTCCCATCTTTAAGTCACTTTGTCAAGAGGGCGTTCGCATCCTATGGATGGATAGGTGTGAATCATACTAATTAATTAAGCGGCATCCAACACTCCATTTTTTACAATTGTGATGGGTCTCTTTGAATGAAAGGACGCAACCAATTGTTCATAAGATTTTCAACCCTCACTCTCAAGATACAATATTTGTCTCTCACCAAAAATATCGGTTCCTCACCAAAAAGGAGAACTTGGGATCAAGATTATGATATAAAATAATGACTTTCTCAACTCATATGATTCACCTTGTTTTGACATTTAGAATTCATGTTCATAACTAAATGTTTGGTCTGACTATTCCCAAGGATTAGTGTTGGGGAGCCAGGACTTGAACGCTTTTAAGTTGAAGGATATCATTTTCTGGGCACAGAATATCGAACCAAAGGGGTTGTTTTCCTTCATGTCTGCCCAATTATGATCCTTGTTCATGTTAGACTATCCATTTCAAACTGTGTCTTATTAATATTCTCCACTTGTGTTTCATCTGAAGCACCCAAATTCTTATGCGCTGTTGTCTATGATATTCTTCACATATTCCCAATGATGTTCCCAAGTATCAACACTATTTATCCCATCTTCTTTGCAAAAAGTTTCTCACTGTAAGCACTGATCTTTTTTCCCATCAATTAGTGTTGCAGAGAGAGGACTTGAAAATTTCTAAGTTGAAGGAACCAAAATCCATATGTGTCCAATTAGAATCCTTGTTCCCATTAGACATAAATACGTTCCTCACAAAAGTTCCATATTCCAAGTTGTGTCCTAAATAATAATGTTCTCAAAATTGCTTCATCTAAAGTTATCAAGGTGTTGCAAACCCTGTTATCTATGATGTTCCTCAAATGTTCCCAATGATATTCTCAAGTATTGAACAATAGTACCTATTTATCCCATATTCTTAGCCGAAGGTTTCTCCTTCTTAAGCTCTAATTTTTCCTGTGCCTACACTGCAAAAAAATTTCTACCTGACGAAATCAAACTTTCACAGCAAGGATTGCAGAAAATTTCCTAAAATTATGTTCCATTTCTAACTCAACAAAGTCAAAATTGCACTGTGGTGTTTTCTTATAGGAGAAGGGTCTGTCAGGTCATCTATAAGAAGAATAAGTACCTTCCAGAATCATGGAAGGTACTCTGACAGGCTTGCCAGGACCTTCCCTAACTTTGAAGGTCCTGGGCCTGACTGTTACCAGAATTAGTTGCCCGCCCAACGTGGTCCGCGAGGAGCAGCGTCGAGTTCTGGTAACATGCTTGTCTAAGGGCCTTACCGCATGTAATGACCCTGTCAGCTCCTACTCATCACACTAAGAAAAATTGATGGGCCCTTACATGGTAAGAAATGCCCTAGGACCGGGGCATTTCCTCATGTAATAGCAGAGGGGGTGGGCATGGGCCGGGTGGGGGGTGGTTTTCATACAGCACACCCTCCCGCTGTACTGAGGGCCTGTGAGGCTATTACAAAATGCAAGAAGCCACACAGAAACTTAAGATGACTTTCCAGTGTCACCAGGGAAGGAAAACCTGGATTTAAGGCGTCCTCCAACTGGTACAAGTGCTGGGAAATTTCTGACAGGTCATCAGGTATTACCCAAGGAAACAAACTTGCAAAGCCAGCAGAAGCAATTTGAGCAACCCTTTCAATAGACTCCACATTCCAATTACCAGGTAAAACCGGACAACATTTCCATTTTACGCATTCAAATAGATTCAGCTTGTGCCAAGCATATTGTCAGATGCACAGGGATTTCAGTTAAATCCACTGGCAATCGCACCTTTTGTACTGCACATGTGGAGTTTGTACACACAACATCATCTCTCAAATCTCTTTCTCTTTGGATGAATTTGGAGGCTTGATCATTGGCATGCATATTTCACAGAGTTTAAGTTCCTGAAACCAAGTTTATATAGGTCCTTTCCTGTGCAGTACTGATCTCTCGTGATCAGAACTTCTTCATCTCATGTGTAGTGTTGCTTTTCATGATCTATGCACTTGGATATACTAAGCAGGCTCTTATTGCATTACAAAAAAATTAACACAGAAGATGCAGAGTTCGTTCACCCAGCTGTTATCACTCGATAGTCATCAATTTTTTTGGTAAGAACTTGCAACTATATTAGAGTAGCAAGCATGGTGAGCAGCACAAGAGACGATCCAGTGCCAACTTTGGCACACATGACTAGTCCAGTTCAAGGCAGCTGCCCAGTATTGGCACCAGAAGATGATGATCCCGGGACGTATCATGATCAGTTGACTGACTACCAAGCTTCAAGTCCCGCCCTGCATGACTACCTACAACGTGATCCAGTGATGTATCAGGCGCCTGGAGTCAACCAAGCAGCTTCAAGTGGACCCGCTGATCATGGCTACCCGCCACCAGTACAGCTGATGTATCAGCTGCCTGGCAACCAAGCTTCAGCTCCCGTCCTTGGCTACCCTGCACCACCAGTACTGGATCAGAATATTGCTATGTATCAAGGCTATCAAGCAGCTTCATACCAGCAGATCCCACTACAGGTTTCCTCTCTAAGTCCTCAAAATCTGTATGGAACTCCAGATCAGCCATATGATCTGCAGGTCTATAATATATACTTACCACCCTGCAACTCCAATGATGCAGCAGCAGGCGGTGGTGGTCACGGGGCCTCAGTACTGCTTGCCTCATGAGACCACTTTTGCAATCTCCAAGAAGGTGATCTCATTCAGTGGTGGAGACTGGACAATCACCGATGCTGCTAGTGGCCGAAAAGTCTTCAAAGTGGATGGCAGGCTGTTCAGTGTCCGTGCCACAAAACACCTTCGTGATACTGCTGGTCACCAAATTCTTCGGATGCAAAAGAAGGTGAACAAAACCATAACGTGTATACATGATGTTATTGTAGACCTGCAAAATTTGCTGCTAGAGTAATGAATAATATGCACAACTAATTTACCCAGTGACATTGAAAGAGAATGTGGTTTATTTTCTCACCAAAAAAGCCGCAGCTCATGGCACTTGTGTGAGGTAAACTTTGTGGTTTCATCCACTCCAATGTACAAATATGTGGTCTTTATTGTGGATACATATATTACATCAAAATGGCAATTTGACATTAGGTAATTATGGCACATGCTAATTTCCAGATCAGATCCCAGATCATCTTCTTCTTGCAACTGAACCTGTAGAACTAGCTACTTCAATGGTCTAAAATTTGAAAAACTGTTGAAGATTGCAGGTTTCCAAGAGCAAATCTTAGCTCTTAAAAGTTTCTCATCTAGTTCAATCCTACTTCACAAGTTTAAAAGAACTTAAGTATTACAATTTAAGTATTCACAGCCAGGTCCTTGACATATGAAATGTGTTCTGATCAGCAGATGATCATGTCTCTCTCTCACCACTGATTTTGCTAGAAGTTTGCTTAAAGAAATTGCTCTCCACTAAAGTCTATCATCATCAAGGGACGATTTTTTTGGCTTTGTTTTGGTGAATTGAACAAATGTTTCAAGCTTTGTACTAGCTCAAAAAAAGTCACACCCAGCTTCTGATTCATCAAGACACTGTAAGTCTTAACATAATGGACTTGATTCTGTGTCTTGTATGTGTGTGGTTTTTTTGGGGGATATGGAGAACAGTTCTTCACGATACATGAAGGGTGGCTTGTGTATGGTAACAACAACCAGCTAATCTGCACAGTGAAAAGAACAACTCCTTCAAGAATTGCTCCTGAGTTGATACCGTCCATGGATGTTTTCCTGGCTTCCAATACTACTGAGGTAGTCCCAGATTTCCAATTGAAGGGCAGTTTCTTTGAAAGAAGTCTCACACTTTTGCGTAGAGGACAAGTCCTTGCACAGGTATGTACAACACCCAAAATGCCCTAACTAGCCATAATTTTGTTATTGTGTGCACAATTTTCTTTCTTTTTTAAAGTGTTGAACTCATTTCTTTTGAAGCCCATTCGCTTTTAAATGTATTAGCCTTTTGCCATCAGCAGAACCTGGCTGACCTGTAGAGCAGTGCACCATGTCCAGTGTGGTTTTTTTCAAATTTGTGAGGTAGGTGGGTTGACTATCATCCACAAGAGGACTTAGCCAATTTGGCTACAGGTCAGAGAGGAAAGTAAAAGTTTAGGAATTGTGCCATATTTTGGCAACATGCTACAACCTATTGTCTAAATATGATGACTTTAAAGCTTTTTTTCTTCATACCCGATGTGGTGATAGCGGGCCCATTTATCAAAAAAAGAAATGCATTTGTACTTGTTGCAAGGGCCTTTTCTTTGTCACCAAGTTGCAAAATTTCATCCAAAAAAAATCACTTACTGGGTTTAATCAACAGCCATCATTTGTTTTGACTCGTACTCAGGTGCATGGTTCTTTTGTCTAATTTCATGAGATAGACTCACATGTGGGAGAGTGCAAGTAGGGGTCTGAATAATGACCATTGTCTGATGTGATTGGCATTGGGGAGAATGTCATCTGAGGTTTGACAAATGGTTATTATCTGATGTTAGTGGCACCCTATGTGACTGTGACTGGGGAGACTGTGAGTCACAACGAATAATGCTTATCACTAGAGTGTGACAATGTCTAGTTGTTAGACCTCACAGGAATAATTCTGTGTGCAAGGCTGCATGCATTGCAAAGAGCATTGACTCTAGGAAGCTTAGGGTCAAGAGTGGAATCTATCTTGAGTGACAATTAGGCCTACGTGTAGTCATAGTTTCTCCTTTGTGCCCACTGTTACTATGGAATTTTTTTAATTTCAGAATATTGAAGTCCCAGTGGATACATGAGGAGTACCTAAAGGGGGAGAGGATAAAATAACTTAGGCAGGATTGTATTAATGTGATCTATTGTCGTTTAATGTTCCAGGTGATGCGACGATTTACATCCAAGAATCTACGTTTTGGGAATGAATCTTTTGGTGTAACTGTGTCCCCGGGTGGTGATCATGCATTTGTGCTTGCTCTTATTGTCATTATGGATTCAGTGTACTTGCACAGCCATCACCATGGTAACAATCAACAACTATCCACAGCTAAAGTGACTAAGAACCTCTTCCCCATGGGTGGTGGCACCACCTTTCTTTGACAAAGGGCCGCTATTTGGTCGGTTTTATTAGCTTGCCTATGTGAAAATCATGAACCACTTGGATCATTTGAATTGTTGTGTTTACGTATCATGTTTATGTAGTGTGAGATTGAGGGAGTTTACACTTAGAATTGTCCACAAGTTTGCATATTCATTTCCCTTCTATTTGATTTTAAAGTTTTATGTTTTTTCCAGAAATGATACAATCAGGTTTTTGTCTAGGTGGTGATCATGAGCTGAAAATAGTCTTCAAGCTTACCAATCGAAAGACGTTTGGGAAGGCTATATTAATGAAAATCTTGAGGCCTTGCCATGAAGCATTCTGAGCTTTAAAACTAATATTTTTAATAACTAATATAAATTTGCTGATATAGAAGACAAATAACACAAAGTTATATGATATGACTTAAATCACTATTAAGGTTATTGCCAGTTTTCTCTTTTGTGATCATGGAAGTGACATTTATAAGTTTGTGTCAAAAATCAACGCAGCTTCCCAATTGTTTACCCTTAGGATTTAGGACATTTGGGGTTTTAACACATTTGCATGATCAATTTTACACATGACTAGTGTGGCATGTGCCATTGGCCCAAGTGTGAACGAGATTATTTAATTGCTCCAAATGTAAAACAAGATTTTCAGGATGAAACCCAATTGTGGGAATTTTATTTTTAATTAAAATGTCCTGACAAAAATATTCAATATCTCCAACAACTTAAATACAAATTTATCACCTCCATTAAATTGTAGTCATCAAATGTTTTCCAATAGTATAAAAAGTGGGCTGAAATTTGACAAAAAAATATTTAGATTTAATTTTATTGAATTTTCTTTGAGAAAATTGCTCAATATTCAGTAGCTCTTGTACCATAAGACTAAACACTGGCAAACCATCTCAATGTAACCTTGTTCATCAAGGACTTTCCAACAGTACCCGAAAGCATGAGGGGGGTGTTGTGGCTTGCGAAATTTCAACATGACCCACCAAACAAACAATTATCTTCCTTAATAGATAAATCCCTTTGTATTTGGGTTGGTTTTTATGGGTCATGTTTAGCAAGATTTTGATTTCTAAGATTGAATTCAACTCAAAACAACTTACAAGGTTATCATTAAGCTTTTGCCTTGCTTTGAAAAATTATGGTTATGATACTTATTTTGTTGTACATTATTAATTATTGAAAATTAAATAAGTTTCAAGATTTTTTTTTTTTTCCCCACCCAATATTACCCAACAAAATACATCAACTTCCAAAATCATTTCTTCTTTCTTGATCTAAATGTCATAGACAAACCAACAACATCATCTATCTTTGGTATTTAAAAGTGATTTTGATCAAGCTTTGATTTAACAATGTGAATATACTAGTTAATATTGAATTTTCATAACTTAAAATTATGCAACAATAATTAAGATATTATTATCATTATTAACCATGCATATATATGTTAATTAATATGAAAGAAGACAGCAAGAAGACAAATCTAATATGTTATTGATCTATTGTAACATAATTTATTTGATCATTGATAGTTTCAAATAGTCAAAATCAACAATACATCTTATATGAATTGAAAGTTACTAAAGTTGATTAATGTAACAGCATGAGAATAAAAATACGTGAAACAATAAATTGACGTTTCATAAGAAAGGCCCCCCTAAAGAATGAAACAGGCTAATCAAGTATATTATGTGCAAATAAAAACTACTAAGAAGGAAGTTACATGTAGATACAAATAATACAACATTTATTTGTATAGAAAAATATATATCAAGTGTTGAAGCAACTTGAATTATGCATTGTATTTGAGGTGATATTTATATTCATCACACCCAAACTTTGTGTGAATGTTTGCCCTTTCCTAACCCATGAACCACAAATTGGAAAATATATAATGAAGAAAGTTTTATATGTCATGAATGTGGCCAATCACTAGTGCTAACCAAAAACAATTTGTCTTTTTGGGAAACCTATACTATTTGGGCGCAAGTTTAAAGGAGCAAATCCATTTTCACATCACTATCACCTATTTAAAAATCAAATCTATAAGTACTTTATTGTTTTAAAAAAAAATGGTTACAACTATTTTAAAATAGCATTTAAATTTTTAAATTCTTCATGCTGATTTGAAATTTATTCACATGTTCCTATGATACATTATGAATGTTTATTAAATAAATAAGTCTACAAATTTCAACATCTATTTACATAATAATTTTTTTTAATTAAAATATGAAGCAATGGTTACAATTATTTTAGTAAAATATTAGCATGATTTCTCCCCTCAAGACTTTTGGACTCATGAGATGAACTTTTATTTTGGGAGTTGGGAATTCTTGAAAATCTTGAAATGTCTCAAATTTTTTGGACAAAAATGTAAAAGTAAACCTTGCCCAAATCAAGAATTTTTTATCTTGTTGGAAAGATATCAAAACATAGATATCAAAAGTGAGCTTGCATTCTCCATTTGAAGTTGTGAGCTAAAAGTTATGTGTAATAAAAGGTTTGAAAGTCAAATTGTCAAATTAATAGTTTGACTATTGACCATTAAAACCCAAGGAATAAAATTGAGATAATTTCAATGGAAGAGTGAAAAATGGTGGTGAAAAAATCTTGTTAATTGTTACAATTTTGTAATTGGAATTTATATGAAAAAATTATGAACTTGCAAAGTTGTGAATCAAACAACTTGGGACAAAAAAAATCATTTCAATGTAATTTTCATGGTGAAGTCCAAAGTATATCATAAAGAGGAGGGTGGTGGCCTCCTCCCAAGTCTAGGACATGTGAAAATAATGAGTTCAAGGGAAGTTTATGATTCAAAGTTGGTTCCATTTTTATTAATCATTTCCATTGTTTGATTTGTGTAAATGATTTGTTCATGAAGTGTGAGCATGTGATTTTGTCTTTATTCCCATCAAAAAGCTCTTGAACTTTTTTTTTCCTTACTACCCAAGATTAAAGAACAATGTGCTTTAAATGTATTTTTTTATTCTCAGAATTTTTTTATTGTTGCCATTTGAAGGTTCATCTCCCAAGCCTAGCAAAAAAATCAAAAGTACATCATTAGTTCATTCATGGTTCATTATGTCACCATCAACAACCATCACCAACATAATTTATAGTTCAATCATGGTTCAATCATTGTTCATTCATATAATTTATTTTTAATTCACTTTTGATTATTTTTAGTTCATTTTTAGTTCATTTATAATTGACTTTGGTTCATTCATAATTCATTTATGTCATAAAGGTTTTCAAATAGGTTCCTTACACAATGGGCATATGGGCATATGGAAGTCTTCATGAAAACTTTTTTGAATTAGGTCCCCAAAGGGTTATAAACAAAAGTAAACATTAGTTTGAAATATAATTTTGTATCATAACCTTGTTTAATTTCATATTTGGGTTTTCATATGTTATCAAAATAAATTTTTTTTTGAACTTTTATTTGCATACTTTGTGTTTTTTTTATAAAAATTTCATCTTTTACATTCAAAATTGGATTTAAGCTTGCTTTTGCCATAGTTTGTTTTGATTTTTTTGTCTTTGTGTACTTTAGAAATCCTTGTCTTTGTAGTTTTTATGTTCATGGCATAAGTTGATAATAAATTGTTAAAAAAACATCAAAGATGTGTAAAGACTTTGAAAACCAAGAAAATCTTCACTATAAGAAAACACAGTTTTTTCAAAAACCAATTTTACCGAAACATCTAAATTGACCAAAAGGTATGTTCATTTTGACTAAAGGTTGGGGCATGAAAAACACATGTTATATTTTATCAGTACATTTGACTAAAGTGACCTTTTTGACCAAATGTCAAACGAAAGATCTGGTCAAAATGGACAAATGTCCATCAAAATGGCCATGGCTTAATCAAATTGACCATATTGAATGGGTAAGGTTTAGTCAAAATTGACCATCCTAATTAAACTCTTAGTCAAATTGACCATTATGATTTGATATTTAGTCAAATGCACCATACTCATTTGATGACTTAGCCTACTTGTTAAGCCTAAAGTACCTACCTAACCTAACATAACTAGTAGGTTAAATTAGGTTTAGACTACCTATCTAGCCTAACATAATTAATGAATTAGTAGGTTATTTGTTAAGTAATAACCTAACTAATAACCTACCCTAATAAGAAAGACCAACTAGAAAAACCCAATCAAAATGGTCATGTCCAAATCAATTTGTCAAAAATGGCACTTTGGTCAAATTGGACATGGGGGCAAAAAAACCATAAGGGGGGTTTCTTTTACTAAAATTTCCGATAAAAAAAGTTAGGATTTTTTGTAGTGCTTATTAATTTTTTAAATGTGTGACTAATATCGTTGAAGTAAAGTGAACAAGTATTTTCATTAAAACAACTTTTAAATACATTTATACAAATCCAAAAAAATTATGAAGCTTAAAAGACTTTTTGTGAAATGAACCCCATTTTGTTGCCATTTCATGGAGCCTCTAAACATCAACCTCTTCATTTCTACTCAAATCTAAATGTGCATTTTTCAAGTATACCAAAATGTTAAGAATCCATAACTCAAAAGTTTGTGATTTACAAAGGTGAATTGAAACCTTTTTCTTATATCTTCCACATATATATACATATATATACATATGATATGTATTTGTGCATATTGCACATGATTAAAAAAATGAAAACATTCCTTTGCATATATATATTCAAAAAACATTATTGGCACAAATTACCAAGTGTGAACTAATTTACGTCAAGATTTAGGAGAAAAACATGAACATAATATGGAAATGTTCTTGTGAATTCATGTGAATGGGGTAAACATGTATATTTTAAACTAGGAAAACCCCATTCCAAAGGGCATGAAATTAATCAAAGATTCAAAGATTAGAAACAAGGGAAAAAATTTCATTGTTTGCACATGAAAAGCAAAAGCCTAATTTAATCTTCACAAAATGGGTGTTTTTGACATTGTACAAAAACAAGCTAGAATTGGATGAAGAACTATACATGTTCACCATGTCATTGTTTGCATCATATTCATTCATTGTTACAAAAGGTAACCTAATTTTTATAATATGATTTACAACAAATTGGCCACACTGATTTTAACAATTATGAAACCAAAATTCATAAACATGCCAATTGCAAGATTGAAATTTTTGTAAAAATGTCAAATTGTAAGATCCAACATGTCAAATATAGACATGTTGAATTGTAACCTCCAAGTGTTCATAAACATGTTGAATTGTATTAAACTACATGTCAAATTGTAAGTTCCAAAGTTCATTAAAATGTTGAATTGTTAGATCTAACATTCATAAACATGTCTAATTTGTCAACTCTAGGGTTTGTATCATCATGTCAAGTTGCAAGAAATCCTTACATCTCATTAAACCACATTCCAATCTAAAGATGGTTATTGAAAAATAGGAAGAATTTCACATGGAATTTAGGTAGTAAAAAAACATTATTGTATTGTAAGCTCCAAAGAGTTCATAAACATTGTGGGATTGCAAGTGTAGATCTATAATTTGTATTTCATTCTAAATTGCATACCAAGCTCATTATTGTTATTGGAAAATGGGAAGAAAATTTCAAAGGGAAAAGGTACCAAAAACATATAACTATGAAATTATAAGTTTTAGAAAGTTCAAGAACATATTGAATTGTATTAAGTTACAATGTTCATAAGCGTTGTCAATTGTAAAGGATCTAGAGTCTATCTCTCATTAGATTGCATACTAAGCCTAATTACAATTATTAAGAAGTAGGACGTATTTCACACAGAAAAGTAGTAAAAACATGTCAAATTAGAAGCTCTAAAGTCCATAAACATTTCAAATTGGAAGCTCCAAAATTCATAAACATGTCAAATTTGTAAGCTTTATAATTGTTGGTAAAGACATTGAATTATAAAATGATCCAAGGTTCATAAATTGCACATCAAATTGCAAGATCAATAGTAGTTCATAAACATCATCAAATTGTAAGAGATATTCCAAAGGCTTTTATGTTTCATTAAACTACAAAAATTCCAAGCTAAGGATGATTATTGAAAAATTATAGGGAGAATTTCACCTGGAAAACTAACAAAGTTCTTGATGTGATTAAAGCCGGTCTAAAAATACAAATTCAAATAGACAAGCAAGAGATGAACATAGTTTATCCATTTGGAAAGTTTTGATTGTTAATTGTGTAAAATGTTGATTAATAGTTCCAAGAATGCTCTTGCAATAGATCCTTGCTATTTTGCAAAGCCATGAACGTGTGAGGTGATTTTGTCTTTAGTATGAGAAAAAGGCATGGAAACAATGTGTTTTTTTTTGCAAATTTGTTAAGTAGTTGGGTTACCTATCATCAAGATTTAGCCACATTTGGCTAAGCAAGTCAAAGAAGAAAGTAGGAAAGTTTAGGAACCATGCTATATTTTAAAGACATGTTACAAGCAATGTCAAGCTTTTTTCCTCATAATGTGGAGACAAAGGGCCATATTTTTCTTGTAAAACCTACCCTGAATTTCTTAGGTGTATTTGGAAGGCATTTTACATTGTGCAATTTCCAAATGCATACTAAGTTGTGCCCAATCAATGATGAAACCCTGCCAATCATAAATAAATCAAAGCACCCAAAAAAAAGAGGGAATATAAAGAAAAAAAAGAAGGACCCACATCCAAAAAAACAAAAACAAAACCAGCAACAGAGGGAAACCACTAGGGAACATCAAGTTCCTAAACCCCGTCCTATCATGAAAAAATATATTAAATAATGAAAGGGAAGGACCCCTTAAAAGAACACTTAGTCTAGAAAAACCCTCACCTACTACAACAACACATTTCAAAATAAAAACCACCTAGCATGCTATAACACCCTTTACATCCTTTACCTATAAAATGTGCATAAATTTGAGAAAGGAAGGCCTCTAGTGCTTTTGCTCCCCACACCATGTTTGCACATCCATGTAGAAACCCACTTACTTGTTAATGTAGACATCCAAAAACCTCTATAGTTAAAAGGAAAAACATGTCCACTAAGAACTAATTGTGATAAAGACCATCCTTCCCTTGAACCACGACTATTGTCACAACCCCACAAAAAATAATAACGCACGACACTAAATCAATTCGAATGGGGTTAGTAATGACAACGTTTACCAATGTGCAAACACCATCAATTAATGATAGAATGTCAATTCACCAAAGGAAAGATTATAGGATAGGGGGCGAGAAGACAAAACACAAAAAATCACAAAAACAAAGGTTAAAAAGAAGGTTTAAATCTAACTTTCAAACAAGGAACAAAATAATATTATGTGATTAAAAAACAAAAACACAAGATCTAAGAGTAAAAACATAAGAGCCACATGAAAAAGTGAAGATATACCTTTATTATGTTAATGTATGCAAACATGAGCATGAAAAAAACTTGATAAGACTATGGTGCAAAATTGTGCCTAAGACTGATGTTGAATAGACTAAAAGAAATGAAAGGTCTTACTCCTATTTATACACCTTTGGGGACCTAGCTTAAAAAAACTTCAAAGGAGGCTTTTATGTGTGCATCAAGTAAAGAAGCTTATTGAGAACCTTTTTAACTAGCAATTGACTATGAATTAATTGAAACTTAATCAAAAGTTAACTAAGAATTAATGAAGAGTTAATTAGACATAATTAGGACTTAACTAAAAGTTAATTAAAAGTTAATTAAAAAGTAACTCATAATTAACAAAAAATTAATTAAGATTTAATTGGGATTGAATTAGGAATTAATTTGGACTTAACTGAGAGTTAATTCAAATTTAAGGAAAAGTTAATTAAGACTTAGCTACGAGTAATGGATGAATAAACAATATGAATGAATTCCATCTATTTGAAGATGGTGTCTAATGTTCACATCCATCATAATCAACTTCGAATTAAGTCCAAATTAACTTTTAGTTAAGTTTTAATTAACTCCCAATAGACTTCAAATCAAGTTCAAATTAATTTTCATTTAAATTTTAATTGATTCATAGTTGATTTTTAGTTAAAAAGGTTCTCAAGAAAATTTTTTATTTGATGCACAAAAAACTTCCTTGAATTAGGTCCCAAAAGGGGTATAAATAGAAATAGAACTCCTCATTTTTTTTAGTCTGTTTAACATTAGTTTCAAGCACAATTTTGCACCATAACCTTGTCATGTTCTTTTCATGTTTTTGTTTGCATATGTTAGCACAACAAAAATCTGTTTTCATATTGTTTTACACATCTTGTGTTTTTGTTCTTAATTTTCGTGTTCTTATTTTTGAATCATGTAATCTTGTCTTATTCTTTGTTTGAAAGTTAGATTTAAAACTTTCCTTTAGCCTTTGTATTTATGGTTCTTTGTGTTTTTGACAACTTGAACACCACTTAATCATAATGGGTATCCAAAATGACTTAAATACCATGGACCATAGTTTCACAACCTCCTTTAATTGCAACCTTGAATTAATATGGTGACAAATGAAAAAAAAAATGCATCATGAAATTATAGGCATAAAGCCTTGTTCACTAGTTGGTCAAATGCCTTTCCCATTGTAATTAGATGGATGCCACCATAAGGTTTAACCAAAGCCAAAAACATACAAGCCCCAAGAACTTGAGCCATAGACCTAAGGATATGGTTGGCGACCACATGGGAACATAATTAATGGAATTGAATGAAATTACTTGTTGAATCCTCAAGGTTAAAAAAATTTCAAAGATGTTCAAAAACCATGCTTGAAGAACATTATTAATCAACAAGTGAGACAGACGCATAAAAGCCAACTTAAAAAAATCCACATAAAATTTAAGGTTTGAATCAAGTTAAGAGTTTAACAAAGAATCCAAACGAGGGAAGTTTATGTCCAATGGATATAAACTTAGCAACGTGCGAATCATCTCTAAAGACACCAAAGTTAGGGAAAGAAAGGCAAAAGCTCTAGCAATATGTGTAAATTCATTAGTGCACCCCAAGGTTAAACTTTGTCCCAATTGATGTAGGAGTGGTGCAAAAGGGGCAAAATCAAAATTGGGCAAAACTAAAAACATGCCCATTATTAAAGACAAGGTTGTTACCTGTGCCTACACTTGCAAAAGGTGTTCTGCCTAAAGCTTTTCCCAATCACCAGAAAGGAATCATTGAAGGCACACCTTGAGTTTTTTATGTTTGGCTATACCTTCACAAAGGGAAAGACACCACTAAGGGGACAATAAAAATAAGTGCCAAGTTGCCACATCAAACAAATCAAGTCTTAGGCAGTCAAGAAGAAGGCAAAAAACAAACTACACCTTTCACTTAAGAATGAAAAGGATGCATGAGTATAAACATGGTTGAGGAAGGCCCAAATGAAAAGTGTTCAAAAGATTTAATGCTAAAATCCAAACCCCAGCCATTGTTGGCAAAAAAAGGGCCACATAAGAAATAGAAGAACCTGAAAAGCCATTTGAAGGTAGAACTTGATAAGCATGACAATGCTTTTGATGCTAAGCCATGCCATGTTGGGAAAATAGAGCTCCATAATTGAAACATGGAACGTTTTGAAAAATAACACCCTTATCTATAAAGGCCGATGATACACTAGAAGGGTCGCTCATCCTTCGAAAAGCTAAACTAGAATGAAAACCCAAAGGAGGCCCAAGAGTTAAAGAAGGAAGGGATTCCATTAGGCAGAAAGAAAAGAAAGAAAAAAGAAAGAATAAAAGAAAAAAAAAAAAAAAAGAAAAGAGGAAGGAAGAGAAGTAAAAAAAAAAAAAAAAGGAAAAA
>Ga0116231_10001317_pt1 | contig 50236 bp, 20 predicted proteins | sample S1TSphgellanicum_2_FD_89695 | JGI IMG/M metagenome (GOLD analysis project Ga0116231, IMG submission 89695) | Host-associated microbial communities from peat moss isolated from Minnesota, USA - S1T2_Fd - Sphagnum magellanicum MG | ecosystem: Host-associated > Plants > Peat moss > Unclassified...
CATTTATTCAAAGGTGTGAGGTTGTGGAAAAAAACCCCCCAGTTAACTCTTGGAGGGAACCAATCTTTCTTGTCTTGGGGGGGGGGGGGGATGAAACACAACAAAAAATGAGTGCATGTCACTCCTCAAGGATCAAACCATCACCTTCATCACAAATGGCAATGACTAGGTGCCATGACTCCCAGACTACATCAGTCCCTGACAGTGGGTGGGTGTAGATAAGAATCTGCCCAAAAATTCAAGAGGCATCTACTCACAACACCCATTTCAAGCATTGTCACTGACACATCAAACATGTAAAAGCCAAACCAGACAGAAGGCTGGTCAACCTCGGATCTACACAAATCATGCTTCAGATTGTGGACACAAGGAGCTATGACAGTACACTTTCATTGTGATGGTGATCATGCAACTGCCATTCAATCCACAAATAAAGAGCTAGATATAAAATGCCAGACCTTGTTTGGAAATGAAAGATACAGGACAATACATGTTACATGAATTTTTTTGGAGAAAATGGAGACCTTGAGCTCATGTGCAGTTCGAGGGGCCTCCATTGAGATCTCCTCTTCATCACTGTCGTTGCTACTTCTTCCCTCTTTATCCCCAAGTACCAGTTTCTCCAGATCTGTGGTCCCGTCATCTGTACTATGCTGCTTCTGTGCTTCTGCATCCTCCTTCACATCCTCTTCTTCTTCATGGCTGGACGTGTGTGAGGAGGACCTATGACCAGCGCTCTTCTCAATAAGAGGATCGCTGACTTGTTCCTCAACCATACCGTCTTCATCCTCCTCCTCCTGCTCATCTTCTTCATATTTTTCTGTTTGTTCCCAGCTGCTCCCATTTTCCTTCCTCTCTGTACGACATAACTTGCCGTTTTCTTCTAGGATCGGGCATACAAGAGCGCCATTGTTTGACAAGGATTCTCCATCTTGTTCCGATTGTACTACCAGCCTTCTGCTTCTTTTCCCGTCTGCGTATTTCTTCTCAACCAAGCTGCCGACGCCTGACTCTACACGTTCTTCAAACACCGCAATTTCCCCTTCCTCAGGCTCAACAACGATCTGTTCCCTCTTGCACTTCCCCGCAGTTGCATCCGCGTCAAATCCTTCTTCGCTAACCTCATTCTTATCATCGCTATGATCTCCATTCTGAATCACATCTCCTAATGTCGCCACCTCCTTCTTATCTCCGGCATCCATCTCCATTGCGGACAACACCGGATCCTCCGCTACCATTCACTAACACAAACTTCTCATAATCGCTCTCTTCTGCTGATGATCTTCTTCACGAGAAGATGACACACACTTGGATCTTCCTCCACGCGCAAAGGAAGTCCTACCAGATCCGGTTTTCAGAGACTCTGAGAGAGAGAGAGAGAGATCCAGAAAATCCAAACGACAACAACTACAAATCTAAACACATCCAGAAACCTCGTTTCTCAACCAAACTCCCTCGGGTTTGCGATGCTGTTGCACACAGATAATCAAAACCAAAACTAAACTAAAATCTCTTCACAAACACGCACAAAATACAGATCCGAAAAACCTAATGACTTCGTAATCTCCCTAATCTATTCAGTACTTTCCTTCTTGTATCGCTTTCTTTCCTGCCACAAACAAGCAAGCAAAAGCAAGAATGCATTGAAATCAGTCAAATGATTGATCGCTTTTTTTGTGTGTGTGTGTGAAATGTCTATCTGTCTCTGTCTGTCTGGCTTTGAGAACCAACTAATGATTTGCGCATGTTGCCTACTGTCTGTCTCTCTGACCGCCTTTCTCTTTCTCTGTCTGTCTGTGTGCGTGTCTCTCTGTCTCTGTTCTCTCTTTCTGTGCAAACAAAAACAAAATTGAAAGGGACAGAGAGGTCTTCTCTGTGCAGCAGCAGAAGCATCTGCATTATTCCTCTTCGAACCAACAACATCAACAACAACATGCAGTGAACGCGATCCGCGTGTACAGAAAAAGGGGGAAAAATGAGGAGGAAGAAAAAAACAACAACACCAGACTCTCCAGAGCTTTTAAAACTTCTTCAGCAGCCATGATTCCGCATTCATCTTCTTCCACCCAGCGAGCGATGCTGCGGTTTGCGCATTGCACTGCGTCAGAGGGCGTGTCAGCCGGCAGCAAGAGAGAGAAAGAGTGTTTGTATGTGTCCTCTGTGTTTCTGCCAGCTTCCTCGTGCCACAAGATACTAGGTAGCCTACTCAATGGAGGGTTTTAGGCTGGTAGGTATAGACCTAGGTAGGTAGGCAGGTAGGTAAGTAGGTAAATTGTTAGTGAGATATTTAGCTAGTCAGGCAGGTAAGTAGGTAGTTAGTTAGTTAGTTAGTCAGTTAGTTTTCGATAGGTAGATAGGGAGGTACCTACTTATTATAAATAACAGTTTCATTTTAAAAAATAACAACAGTAAACTGAAATTTAGAAATTATTTTCCTAAAGTAAAAGAAATGAAAATTTAGAAATAGTTGTCCTGACATAAAATAAATAGAAATTTAGAAATATTTTTAATTTAATTTAATTTAATTAGTGGATAAATAGAATTCCTTTTTTTGCTCTTGCTACTAGGTACTAAGTTAGCCTGTTCAATGGCAGGTTTTAAGCTGGTATGTGGAGGTAGGCAGGTAGGTAAGTAGATAACGATAGCCTATGTGAGGCACCTAACTATTGTAAGTAACATTTTTCTTTTTTTTAATAAAAATTAATTGAACTATTTTTAAAAATTACTTCTACAAATAGGTACTAGGTAGCTCACTCAAATGGGGATTTTAGGGTGGTATATGGGGGGCAGGTAGCCTATGTAGGTAGGTACTTGCTTATTTTAATGAACATTTTTCTATTTTAAAATAATGACAAATGAAAATTTGGAATTTTTTTAAAAGAATGAAAATTGACATGAAATCATAATTGTAGGTGTCAAGTTGCATGGGATCAATGTTGTGGGAAAAAGAAAGATGGGGTTTAAGTTTGGTCGATCCAATAAAAGTAACTAAAGCACTTTTGTCTAAGTGGGCATGCTTTAAAGCATGAAAGTTCTAATTTGTAGGAACTCCTTAGGTTTCAATTAAGACAATATCAACCACATGGGGAGCAAGGGGGATGGAGCCCTAACTTGGAATGGTGTTTGCAAGTTGACCATAAGAAGGCCATTGGATTTATTTTATGGAATAGGGTGGGTAGAACTTGGTCCAAGATGGTGAAAAATTTGAGATTCAATAATCTAAAAAGCCTTAGTGAAATCTTAGCATTGAGCTTTTGGTGGAATAGGATCATCCACCCTTGGGATGTTGGTTTTTTTGAATAGCAAAGCAGTCGAGTTGCATGGGTTGGGATGGGTTTCAATGTTTCATTTTCAATCTTTTTGTAAAAAGATTTGCATCCAATAAAAAAATGGGCAAAAAAATTGTGTTATCCCCAAAAGAGGAGTTGAGATATGAGAGAATCATTACCAAGTTAGAAAAAGGTGTCAAAGGGTTTATTGAGAGAGGGAAACAACCATTGCAAAGAAGGAGATTGGATTGGTTTGCTAGAAAAGAACAAGACATTCTTATTTATGGTTTGTCATGCTTCATTTACTTTTAGACTTGAATCAACAACAATGTTCTACATCTCACAAGACATCAAGTTATATATTGTGGGCTCTTAGTCAAGGACCTTGAGTCTCATTAATGATGGAGTGTCAAAAGGAGTGAACAACCATTATTTGGAGGGTAAAGCATCAGTGGTAAGAATATCAAAATTAGTGAGAGGCCCTAAAAAGGTGCATTACCTAATATGCTCCAACAAGATAGACACATTAGAACTTGACCTTAGTGCCTATTCATAGAAAGGTAAGGAACCTTTGATCTTTTTCACAGTTGCACTCGGGAGGAAAATATTAAGATATTCTAAACAAAAAATTAATGTGGTGGAAAAGAGGTGAGCAATGGTACTTCCTTTTACTTTCAAGCTAAGATGGATAAACATTTGGTGCAAGATGTGGAGTAGGAAAGAGGTGGGCTTCATGTGAGCTTTGTGGAATAAGGCAATTGCAATTAACACTTGAAGAACTAAGAAGGACAACTTGATCAATCAAACTTGCCCATTGTCCGATAATGAAGAAGAATCCATGTTACACAAATTTTTGAAGTCTTGCCATGCACAATGGGCTTGGGAATACACACAAGGCATTGTGTGTGAACTTGTCTATGATAACAAGCCATCACATGTGGTTCCCCCCCCCAAATTGGAAACAATGTGTTTTTGAACCCAAAAGTCCAAAGTAAGTGTAGTGTGTGGAGAACATATGGTCCTTGTTAAGAGGTATCACACTTTGGACTTTGTGGATTGAACGGAATGAATTGGTTTTCAACAAAGAAAAATGAAATGTTGATAAAAATCACAAAGTTATTTGGGATGCCCTACTTGATTATGGTAGGGTGGCTTGGAATAGATGTATGAGGTTAATTAGAAAAACCCCTAGGGTGAAAAAAAAACTTCTTGAGAAATTTGATAAGAGTTGGAGTAGGCACCAAGTTATTTGTGTTAGAATAGGTAACTTTGTTAGGTGGTGTTATGATGAGCCCCAAGGAGGCTTCATCAATTAAGGTTTCGAGCACATGGTGGCGTTCCTCCAGCTTTGGGGGTTTGTTGTTCTTGTTTCTCTTCACAATCAATTCTTTTCGTTTGTGCCAAAAATAATAATAATTGACATGAAATATTGACATGAAATATTTTTAAGTAATTCATTAATTAACTTTTTGTAAGTGAAACCACCAAACCTTCCAAAGTGGAGGAAATGGGTAAAAGCAAATTGACTGATTGGCAGAAAAGAAAATTGTGGGTACCTACTAGGTACCTAGGGGTGAGAAGTTAGGGTTTAGGTGCAACCCACCCCCTTTGTGTTCACTTAGACAAATTTTTGTACACTTGAAAACCACCAAAGTATACATGGGGTTATGGAGTCACAACTAACTGAATTGAAAGGAAAGAAATTGTGGGTACCCAAGGGTTTGAGAATTTATGGATGAAATTAGGTTCATCCATGTTTCCCATCTTGTGAGAGGGATGAGAAAGTGAGGCACATTCCTTCACAAGGAAGGAAGTTATATAGCTCTGAGGGCTGACCGAATAGGCTTGTCACATTCAGTCGACATACTTGATGATGGCATTCTGTTTGGTATTAATTTATTTTTCAGAACCTGGGGAATCGGAGGTTCTTGATAAAAGTCAAGAACCAACCAACTCCTTAAAGAGTGCAAAGAGATCTTACACCCATATGTAGCACTCATCAATTCCCTCACACTCTTACGAGTTGCCGTAAGTAAGCATCTGTTGTCTTTTGTATGAAGGCTATTCATTCATGGATATAAGGTGCCCTCAAAATACATTAGAAATTTTTTCCTAGTGCTTTAGGAAAATAATTAAGGACCTAGACGAGGAGGCATAGCCAAACCAACATTGACCATAATATAGCCACACAATAATGCGATTTCTTTCTCAAAAAAAAAAAAAAGACTCAAGAATCTAGTCCATGCTTCAATCGTATGTAGAGTTAAAACTCGTTAAAATTGATAAGAGTATTCTACTTCTTTCATGGGAATGAATTGTTTATGTAAATTAGAAATCCAAAAGAGACAAGGGGTGTGTCACACTATGGCCTTGCCATTTACATTAAAAAGGATCTTAAGGCAAAAGAAGAATTATGGAAACTCAAATAATTTCACCATGCAAAAATATAATGGAGAGTTAAAACCCATAAAATTTGATAAGAGTATTCTACTTTCATGGGAATGAATTGTTTATGTAAATTAAAAATCCAAAAGAGACAATGGGTGTTTCACACTATGGCCTTGCTATTTACATTAAAAAGGATCTTAAGGCAAAAGAAGAATGATGGAAACTCAAATAATTTCAGCATGCAAAAACATAGTCTTCAAAAAATCCTCTAACAAAAACCAAAATCCTTCAAGATATTGTAACTCTATAACTAACCTCAAGTTTCAAACACAAGCCAAAATATCATCTTTTTAAAATCCTATATAAAAATCGACTTATGACCTAGGGGCCAAAATCCATTAAGCTACTATACTCTATAATGAATCTAAACACAATATCCTTGCCTTTGGTAGGCAAGGCCAACAAACTGCAAAAGTAATGTGCTAGAACCCTGTCTGTAAATAAATAGCTATTACCCACCGACCATTAATTCACTCAAGATAACTAAGAAAACAAATTCAGACCACCAAATTCAGCAATCCCATTGGCTTGCAAAAATAAATAAATAAAATAAAATAAAATCTTTAGGTCTACACACAACCCTATTTTACTGAAAATTGAAAATAATGACCCTTTATAGCATTTCCATTGGTCCCCCAAAATTCTCAAAAAAACCTACGAAGCGCTGTTACATGTTTAAACTATTATTAGTTGACTAAAGACAACTAAGGAAAAAAAAAAATTGATCCCCAAATCCAGCAATTTCATTGGCTGTAACATATTTTTTCTGCACACCTACACACAAGCCTATTCAACATGCCCCTCTGTATATTAATATACCAAGTAATAATATACTGTATATATATACTGTATACAGACAGGGCTTTATATACTGTATATACATACTGTATACTGTGTATATATACTGTATACAGACAGGGTTTTTAAATAGGTCTGCATGGGGCCAGTTCTCTCTTTTCTTTTGGGAAAAGTTTGTTATGATGTCTAGCCTCTAAGAGAGACAGAGAGGACAGAGGCAGCCACTTTGCAATGCTGACATAACCCGTGCACAAAGTCTTACTAAATTATGTTCAATGACTGATTACTATAAAAAAAATTGAAAAAAATTAAATTTTTTTTTCTAAAGCTTAACTCCATTTTTTTTGAGGACAGTTTTTTTTTTCCTTGAATTTTCTGGATTTTGTGACGTAGCCGCACTGAAAATCATCTCCAAGAGGAATTAGCCAAAATTGGCTATAGGTCAGCAAAGAAAGCATAGAAATATTAATCCTGCTATTTTTTTTGTGACCTGCTGCTGGGGCCTATTGGCAAAATATGACAATTTCAGCGGGACTAGAAAAAAAAAGAGGGGGGGGGGGTTCTCCAAATCTGGTGAATTTCACACAATTTCCTCACAAATATCCATCATAGACAACATTGGATTTTTTTTGACAAATTTTTTTGCCAAAAATAAAATGCCAGTTTCATGCCTTATTATTCTTCAATCCAATTTTCATTTGAGCAATTTTTTAAAAAAAATTTCCTCTTGTTCTTCTTATGCTAGTTGACAAGTATGCAATCCAAAGTTTGTCGGCCAAATGGAGCACAGAGTGATGATGCACATGGTAGGTATGCGGCTTGTTTCTTAGGGTATCAGAGCAATACCCATTAGTCTAGTCGAATGAATGAATGTTATCCACAACTCTCTCTGTCTCTCTCTCTCTCTCTCTATAGTCAGACTTTCAGCGAAACTCTCCTTGTTTGTAAGTAATGTTTGTAAGAGCCAAGCTCCTGCTGCTGCGTTGGATACGAAGGTTGTCACTGTATTTTCATCACTGTATTAGTCAACTCGGGTGGTTGCTCTGTCATTTTGTATGATCATATCACATGCAAATTTTCAGAGCTGGCTATGCGCATGAAGAATTCCAAGACACGCGCATAAAGTTAAATAATGAAACAGGCGGTAAAATAACATAGCTACACTTAATCACTACGTTAACAAACACAATTTTGTATCCATAATTAATACAAAGGTGAACGAACTATCATGAGTCTGGTGGTCTTCATGATCAACCTCCAGCAATATTTCTTCTTTCTCATCTCTTTCTAAAATTTCACTTGTAAGAAAGAGAAACAGGCAATATGTTGGGGGTTGAAATAAAAGGCTTGTTATCACTAAACACTTTAACGTTCTAGTTTTTGAGAAAAAAAGAAAGGGTCATATCAAAATGTGGGATTTGAAGCTTAAAGATTTTTTTTCTTCAAGTATTTACTAGCCAGTATTGGGTGTGTTTCACAACAATGTCTATTAACCTTAACCACCATGCTTGAGAAATGGATGCAACATTTTTAAATAAGGGAAAGGGTTGAAGTGTTAAAAGAATTTTTGGTGAGTGCATTGCAACAAAAGGTGTTTTTATATGTCAAGTGATTTCACTAAATTTTGAATGAATTCATTGATCCTACTGAACAGAACTTAGTGAGGAAAGAAATGAATTCTCTGGTCTAATGAATAGGACCTAGTGAGAAAACAATAAATTCATTGGTCTAATGAATGAGGACCAATGAATTGCACCCACCTTTTGTAATAGGGGTGATGGTGGTTAATTGATGGGTATGCTTAGGGACAAATGCCTATTAACTGTCAAAAACCATTCATCTTATACACACCATGCTTGAAAATGGTTTGCAAGCTTCTTCTTTAACAAAGGAAAGAGAAATTCAACATGGTGGGGTTCAAGTTTTAAAACAATTTTCTTCAGGTATTAGTCAATTGATAGGTGCGGTTCATGAAAATGCCTATAAATCTTCAACCACCACTGACTTTATACACACCATGCTTGGAAATGGCTGTTTTTTTTCTCAAAGAGCCAAAGAGAAAATCAACATGGGGATTGAAGTATTTAAATAATTTTCAAGGGGTAAATAGTTGATGGTGGGGTGTCCATAACGACAATGCCTATAAACTATAAACCTGCTCCACAATCGCAATTGATGTTTCTACAAATCGAACTTGAAAGTGGATGCTTGGAATTGGGTGTTTGAACCTTAAAAGGTTTGAGTAGATTCTGCTGCACCCACATGTATCATCAAGTAACAAGGTACTTAAATACAAATCGATACTAGTTTCTATATTACAAAATGTGAGTGCAATTCATTAATCCCTGTTCAGACTAAATTAATGAATTCACTTTTTTCCCACTAGTCCTTGTTCACTATGATCAATGAATTTCATTCAAAATCCGAACCAATGAAATCGCTTAAATACAAAGACACCTTTTGTTGTACTTTTTATATTAGCTTTGTGATACACAAATAAATAAATTGGGGCTTGAGTTAGTAACCACTATCATCAGAGTCATCATATATATACAGCTTGTATGTTGTTTTGTCAATTTCTGAAAGGCTTTATTATTCTGGCTACCAGCTTCCCCTACTAGAGAAAGAGAGCTTGCTGGCACCTGGTGCCAGAACAGTTTTGCCAGTAAAGGCAAAGGTGGGAGTGCTTTAACACAACTGCACCAGTTTCAATTGTGTACTTCCATCATGTCCCCTCCTGTCTTTGATTCTCTTTCCATGTTCAGCTATTGAATAACAAGTACACTTTTTGCATTTTGGGTATCCATGGGATCCAAAAGAAGGAAGTTAGTTGTTAGCCTAGTACACTACCACTTACTTACATTAGGCAATTTTCTTTGGCCATGTATGTGAGGATGGGTGTCTGGGAATATTGAGCTCTTAGAATCATGTTCCCAAAGCAAGAATAATTTCTTTCATATTGTAGTTAAGTACACCCCCCCCAACAACTCCCAACAACTCTGAATCACCAACAAACCGCATGTGACGACTAACTTCTTTGCTCTGTTGCATTGCTTTGTTGGGCTTAGAGTTGCCACCTTTCAATGCTTCTTTTTTTTAACTTCTCATAACTAGGGGAAGTAGGCCTGGGTGCTACACTAATTGGAGTTTTGACATTTAAACTGGTGTGGGGTGTGTCCAGATAAAACCATTAGTTATGTTTTCAATTAATAAGAACCAGATCCAAACCAGGACTGATTGTCAAACCAGAATCTAAATTATATTTTTTAAAGAATCTGTTTCTCAATTTTGTTTGTGTGAAACCAGAACCAAAACTAGGATATAATTTTTTTTTAAACAATAGAAACCAAGGTCCTCCCCATTCTATTTTGATTTTTTAAATTTTTGTCAAAAAATTCCAATTACGTTGCAAAGGATGTAAGCAGCCTCCATCTTATGTCATTGCAAAGAACGCAAGCATCCTCAATCTTAAGTTGGCCAGTAACAATAGGCCTAACTATTTCCTGACTTCCACCCCTTTGAGACACACCCCCCATTGCCACGGTCAACCTATTACAAGCGGATGACTATTGAGATGGAGAGTTTTTGACATCTAGTTTGTGCTCATCTGATGTCCTTTAATTTCTCTTATTTCTAATACTTTGTACATTTTTCAAATCAGCAATGTGTTTATAAATAAAGTTTTTGCCAGGTTTTAATTATAGAGACTAGAATTGAAGGTTAGTTGGCAGTTCTGGTTCCAGTTAACTAATGGTTCCGTGCACAATTGGTAAGAACTGGATTGGAACAAGGACTGATTTTGTTTGTTTCCAGGACTGATATTCAGAACTGAAATTGGAACCAGAACCCAATTGTTTTTGTTTTGTTTTTTTTGAAGAATCAGACATAAGACCAAAATCTAGTTGAATACAAGTTTGGAACTGGAACTGAGACAATTCCCATTTTTTAAATCATTGGAGAACCACGGTTATATATCAGAACATGGTTATATATACCATTGGTTCTTTGATTTTTTTAACCATGGTTTAGACTTTAGACAATTGGTAACCCATGGTTAGCAACCTAAAATGCAAATGACTACATCAATCAACAAGTAGAAAGACCTGATTTGAATTTATGGTCCAAGGTGGCCCATCTCACCAAACATACATAAAAGTTCATGTGGCCATTTACTTTTGTGCACTATTTTTAAAGCATGTTATTGTCCCAATATCCCCAACCATAATAACCTATCCCCTCTTACATTTTTCCCTTGTATCAATTTTAAAATATTATTGTTAACAATCAAACATAAAACCTTCCTTGAAGGGTTCAAACTTCAATCAACTTTGACATGTCAGTATGTGGTCATCAACATGTGTTGAAGCCCAAATGACCCATTCTAGGTGTTCAAATGCCCTCAATTATTTTGCTCTTGTATGACAAGTTGAGGATCATCAAGTGGGGGTTGTCACTTGTTATGTTGTTTACCTTTGCTCTTTCCTTCACCTATTGTCTCCTTTTCTTTTGTTTCAGATCTCTTTATCTCCTTCTAACTTATGTCTCACTCTTGTTCAATGTGACTCCATTACTTCACCTCCCCACACATCACAATTGAACTTCTTTTCTTTTCATTTCGATAATATGTTTCATATGCTTCATACTACTCCTACTCCTTCCCTTTCCATTGGCCACATTGTTTTGTAATTTTCTAATTACATACAATATGTTCATTAAAAAAATCTGAACATTTTATATTATGTACATAGACTAAAATTGCTCTTGTGCTTCATGTATGCAATTCCTAACCCCTAATTGCCCATTAAGCCTAATCCAAAGGGCAAGGGAAATTTTAAATCTTTTGCAAAAGCAATGGTTGCACAATGTTTTTTGAGAGCTCTAAGATCATGGCTTGCCCAAGCATTATTGGCATGTGGATTTGAGCAAGGGTTTGAATAAAACATTATTTGCATAAAAGCTCTACCTAGTTCATCAAGCCACACTCACAAGTGCACCAATAAACCTATGAAGGTAGTGGGGGATCATAGGGTAAGGTAGCAAATGGCTAATTCTTAAAACTTGTTTATGAACTCATTATGAGTTTCAACAATTACACATTGGCTTGGGTTCCTCTTAATGGTAGTATTATGACCTAGACCTGTGTCAACAAACTAATTTGTGTGACTCAGCCTTGATTTGACGAAACCCTAAATTGATGGATGATTTATTTCATCGAATGTGATTGGTAAAAAGTGCCAAAAGAAGAGATAGTTGGTGTCATGGGAGTTAAAGGAACCACTTTCTAATTGTTTATGTTTTTTTTTTTTTAATGGTGTTTTTGTTGTTTGCAGCTTATGAGTTTTGGTTTGTGTTTTTCATGGAATGTCAACACCCTGCTCATGAATTGGCAATGGAGCTCTGTTTTCAGGATTCTCTTTTATTGTGAAGATGAGGATGAAGCAAAGAGGTCAGCAATGTGCTTGTTGGTGGATGGGGATAAATACTTACAAGCGGAGAAAGCTAACTACTCTTAAATTCAAACTTGTATTCTGGGATTTTATGTTTTTGATTTGACTGTTGTGAATTTTGGGAGGAATGCCCAAGCTCAATTATGTGGATGTTTTGCCTTTTAGCTTCATAGAATTTGTGGCGTTAAAGTTAGTAGGTAGAACATTGTGTGTCAATGAGTGAATAAAAACTTAAGATGGAAATGATGAAAGGCTCAAGGGGGTTAGTGGGTTGGCCTATTGTGTGGCATACTGCTCAAGTCTAATGTATTTGGAAATTTTGTTGGGATTTGTAGACAATCTAACACCTTTATGTTTGGGAGGTATGAGCAGATTCAGTTGCAATGGGAAATTGCTAACGGAATGAAGGTAGCATCAACTAAATTACTTTATTTGCAATATTTGGTTTTCCATAAGGTTTGGGTGTTAGCTATGCATGGATTTTCTTTGTTGGATTTCCCACAACCCATAGGTCATGATAACCCACATAGAAAGAAGATCCGGAGTGAGCTGATCCATCGAAGGTCTATAGAATAAGGTCTCGTTGCTGTGTTGTTAATGGATCTAAGTTTTGTCAAGATGTGTGCTCTCATCTTATATTGTTGATGTGTTGAATATTTAATGCTGAAACTTTCCTTTGATGTCAAAGCATAGGAATACTTGGGTGTGCCCCTTCTTTTGGTGACAATACTCTATTGTTAGTTATATTGATTGGTTGGGGGAAGGGTGCACCCAAAGTTTTTTTTTAATACAAATTATTATAAGGAGTCACTTTGATTGGCCCATCACACCCAAAAGAAATGGAGCATTGGACATAGTAAAAGTAGAATGATGGTGAACTTTTCATTTTGTCCATCTTTATAAATTGTCACATTTGAATTTTGGGCAAACCTCAAGAGATAAATTGTGGGGGTGTTGACTACATGATGCATGACATGCCCCTTCATGCAAGGCATTCATGCAAAGTGGGCCTCATATCGGGACCTCCATGATGGGGCACCATGGCAACATGGGAAGACTTGGAACCAAAATGGTAGACTAGGGTTCAACTCCCCAGTCTGTGTGAGCAAATCGGGCAGTGGAGTTTGGACCCAAGGGCGAACAAGACTCACCCTTGGGTGTGCCAACATAAGGTTGGGTATCAACATGCAGTTGGTGCAAGTAGGAGGGCAGAGGGTTGTCTCATTGGGCACCTCTTAGAGTCACCCCAATAACCCTCAAGTGGGTTCAACACTCGGTGTTTTCTCAAGGTGGCTCTTGGAGTTGTCCTAGAATCCCTCTCCCAAAAGAATCACCCCAAAGTATTTTAAGAGTCACCCTAAAAGATCGAATGCCATGGGCATTTTGTGGAGTAGCCCCGCATGGGCTTGGAGGAGCTTGCACATATTAAGTCCTAGTCGTTTAACAAGTCTAGGATAATTAGTGAATCTAATCCGGGTTACGCTAGAAGGCTAATGCTAACCATGTGTGTTAGGTAACTTGATGAATCACTCTTTGGTCAATTTTTTGTCTTATGAATTAATCATGTTGAGCTTCATATTAAAGTGTATGCAAAAAGTCTCATGTTTCTAAGTCTTTTTTTTTGGATAGGGAACTTCAAATCCACCCCTCAACAACACATGTATGGTTTGACATGATTTGAATGGGTAAATTCAAATCCAGTGGTTGGTTCAGTAATTTGATTTGTTGATGCATAGATCTCACTAGATTTCAAAATAAAGGTCTAAGTAGTCTAGGAAAATGGGTTTAAAAAGGAATTGGGATTAGTGGTCAAAATACTTAGGAAACATTCCCAACATTTTTTTTAAAAATTTGTCACATAATTTCAAGTTATTTTGAATATAATCATATCTACAATGTGGACATTTTATTGTATAGATGTATGTTTTGCAACTAACTTACAACTATAATAAAGCTTCTTGATTTTTTTACATAGTATTTTATTTATTCATTTCTTGTATTTTAATGGGATAATTATAATAAAATTGTATATTATTATTTTTGGATTTGTAGTTGTAAGGCAATATAGTTTCCACGGACATGATTATTCATAATGTGTTAGGTTGAAGTTTGGTAGGTAGGCGTTGGCCATCTATTTCCTTACCTACTATCTACACCCTACATGCATATTACCTATCTACATATGTTACCTACTTTCCTAACTATGTATGTAAATAGTGTACAACAAGATATGAAATATATAAGTTGAAAAAAATTATCACCTTATAAAAATGTGGTTCAATGGTTAAAAATTGATTAATCTTTATGGAGGTGAAGGGTTCAACTACTTATATATATTTGCATCCCATGGACTATGATAAGCTAGGTTAAATAATTAAGTTACAATAATTTAAATAGGTTAAATTAGCCCTTATAGGTTAAATAGGCTAAGTTATTAGGTGAAATAGGTACCTATTACCTTCCAACCTATTATTTCACTTAGGTAGGTAAATAGGAAAAATATGTGTAAAATTGCCACATGGCTAAATTATCGTCATCCATCATCAAACACATGGCATCATATGACACTACTAGGAGATGCAATCCCAGCCACTACGCATTCCACTCATTTTATAGTGGATTGGACCAATTCCACTATAATGACATTATAGTGACATTTTGCCCAACTTAGTGGAATTGGCCAATGAACGGGGTCGCGTGGCAACGACCAATGGAATCCTAGTGGATTAGTCTATTATAATGGCATGAACTACCCAAGACAAGGGTGAGTGGATTATCCCCTGTGATCCTTAAGTGAGATACATATCGATGTTTTGGTGATTACATAATGATCTTCTTATGACTACTCAATCTATTGTTGTAATGGGCATATATTGATTTTCTAGTGATTGTATCAAATTATATTCTATAATAATTGCACATTGATCTTCATGTGAATCCATAGTGATTTTCTAATGACTACCTATGTTAGTGATTCTAGAGAATTCCAATGTGTGCATGCACACACCATATTACACACATGACTAATCAAAATATCTACTAGTTCAGTTTTCCCAATTTGATAGATTAACATACTACTTTCACACTTTATTTCTAAATATTAGTTTCCATTAACATTCATCATTGTAAGGTGCAATACCAATGGCTACCTTCACTACTAGGTGGTGGGATTGATAGCCATACTCCATGTCATTACATCTATTAATGCCTTAGAGGTCATTTATATAGGAGTTCACCTTAATCCAAATCTTCCAATTGCCATTTTTTGTGTCTAATCATAATCACTTGTCACATTGGAATTCACAAAGATTGAATCCCTACAAGTTGTGTCATTGCAGCACATGTCACTATTTTTTCCCATGAACAATTTTGGTCATTCACATAGTTAGGCAGTCCATACATTAACTTTGTTAGGTGACAATTACCCTAGTCACCAAACACTATAATGTCGTTCATATCATGTTATTAAATCCTACATGTCACTGAATCACAAAGATTATTCATTAGGATTCAAGTCACTACCCCATACATGCACATGTCCACATGTCCACAAGTAAGTACATCGGTCATTTTGGCACATGTCACTTTATTGTTTTTCACTCAAGCATGGTCACTAACATAACAAAGTGGTCCATACACTACCCTCACTAATGTGACAATTTGCCTTAGTCACCAAACATTATGTCATTGATTTGATCATGTTGCTACTTGGCATGTGTATCACTAAGTCATAAAACCTAACTTCATTAAAACTCAACTCATCTCCCCCTACATGCCCCATACATACATCCAAACATGAGTAAGATTAATCATTTAATTGGCACATGTCACTTATTTTTCTCATTCAAATGTGGTCACTCACATAATTAGGTGGTTTGAATACATGATACATTGCCTTCACTAAGGTGACAATCTACTAAATCAACAATCATTATATCACTCCTCTCACATCACTAAAGCCTACATAAATAAGTTAAAAAGCTTATAATGTGTGTTGAGATTCAAATCATTACCTCATATATGCCACATCTTTAGTAGAAGATGATGGTACAAAATTGATCTTCCTCTAATTCATTTGTCAACCCAAGGGATGCTCCAGCACTAATCCACTACAATATCCTTTGTCCAACAACAACTCTTCGATATCCTTCGTGCAAAATGCCAAACTCTCCATCTTTGCCAAATCCAAGTTGTTCTTCCATTTGTTATTTGTAATGATGGAACTTTCCACCCTATTTTTCGTAATGTGTTTCCTACTTCACACACCAATTTGCAACATACTACAATGAGGCAACTAAATAGTTGCCCCACATTTTAGACAACACCCTACTTAGGGGTGCCCAAAAGGTATTAGAATCCCCCATGCAAATAAGCTCCACTATACAACATAGCCATCAAAATCAAATTCCTTCAAACCTTAGGTCATCTACATCTTTAGCAATCATTCATTTATCACCCATACTTGTGTCCATTCAATCATTTTATTGAAGTTACTTGTATGTGACTTGGGTGTTAATTGGGTGTCACAACATAACCATCGTTTTCAAGAATCTAACCACTAACACATTAGATGTTCACATTTATATTAAATAACTATGGTAAAGCATTTGGATGTCACTTGAATGTCACTTAGGTGTCAATCATTCTCAAATGTGCCTTAGTAGCACATCATAAGTCCACATCCATTAGAGTATTATACCACTATAGTAATGAAATCACTTATACATATCACTTGGGTGTCACTCAACATCATTTTCAAAAAATTTAACATTAACACATCAAATTTTGAATCCATTATTAAACCACTATGGTAAAATCATTTAGGTGTCATTTGGGTGTCACTCATCCATTGTCAAGCTTGCCTTATCAACACATCATAAGTTCACATTCACTACTAGACCATTTTAATAATTGATCACATGTACATGTCAGTTGGGTGTCATTGACCATCATTTTCAAGAAGTTATTGTTAGCACATCAAATGTTCACACTCACTACTAAACCACTCTAATAAGATCATTTGTATGCCCACTTAGTGTCACTTAGCCATCACTTTCCTTAATATCTTATTGGTAGTACATTAGACATTCACATTCATTAGTAGACTACTTTAAAATGATTTCACTTGTAACACTTGGATGCCATTCAACATCACTCTCAAAAATCTAATACCAACACAATGTATATCATATGTTCAAATCAACTACTAGATAACTTTGGTATACCAACTATCAATTACTTATGTAAGTCACTTAGGTGCCATCCAACTATCAATTTCAAGAATGGGTGACTTGCACATTATATAGTCACTTTCACTACACATGTCATGAATGTGCCAATACTTATGCTTGTATCATTTGCATACAACTATCATTAGGTAAATTCACTTGATTAACATTAAGAAGCCAATACACTAATCACTAAACAATGTCAAGTTCACACAACCACATATGTAAAACATACACTACCTTCATTAAGGTTTTAATTTGCCATAGTCATCATTTAGACAGTCACTTACCCTTGATCTTGGATTAGATTTGATCCTATGTGCCATTGTGTCATAAAGCTCTGGATCTTGACATACATCTTAACATACAACATACAACACACAAACGTTTGAATTTGGGAGGGATGGATCATGTACCTTGTCCCACATATGTTACCAAATGGTAGTATGATGGAGCTTTCCATTTTGTCCTTCAATGTGTGCTTATGATGTTGCACATTAATTTGCCATAAGAAAATGAAAAAGACAATAAATGGTTTTTGGATTTAGTTTGTCCCCCATACCCATGTCAACCAAGCAATTATGTGCATATGTATTCATATGTCATTAAAACATCATTTCACTATCACTCCCACCTTGAAGTGATTTCAAGGTCATATATAAAAGCATAATCATTAAATGTATGTCATTACATTGCACCCATGTTTCAATCACTTTCTAAACCTATGGAGATGATTAAAAAATCACTTAAACAACCATCACTTTGAAACCATTCAACATTTGACACCATGATTTCAATCATTCAGCAAAGGTGATCAAATGGCTCACATAACTAGATCTAAAAGCCCAAAATCTTACATATTAGATTTACCCAAGTTTTTTGATATATACATATTATCTCCTATACATAATGAACTTCCATACATATGTATTTTCTATTGTAGTATTTTATATTGTCCTCCTTGTTGTTAAGGGTCAAATTTAAATGATTATTTCATTATAAAAGTATGTGTTGCATATAGATATGGATCTAGGATATCCCTTACCACATGTGGGGTTCTTTAGATTCAAGGTGCTCAGTGATGGATCGTGTACCTTGTCCCACATATGTTACCAAATGGTAGTATGATGGAGCTTTCCATTTTGTCCTTCAATGTGTGCTTCTAATGTTGCACATTAATCTGCCAGAAAAAATGGTCTTTGGACTTAGTTTGTACCCCATACCCATGTCAACCAAACAATTATGCACATTTATTCGTATGTCACTAGGACATCATTTCACTATCATTCCCACCTCAAAGTGATTTCAATGTCATATATAGAAGCATAATCATTAAATGTAGATCATTACACTGCACCCATGTTTCAATCATTTTCTAAACCTATGGAGATGATTCAAAAATCACTTAGAGAACTATCATTTAAAACCCACTCAACATTTGACACCATGACTTCAATCATTCAACTGAAGGTGATCAAATGGCTTGCATCACTAGATCTAAAAGCCTTAAATCTTATGTAATTAGATTTACCCAAGTTTTTTTATATATACATATGTATTTCCTATACATAATGAACTTCCATACATACATGCATACATACATACATACATAATTTTAATACTTTATATTGTTCTATTTGTTGCTAAAGGGTCATATTTGAATGATTATGTGATCCTAAAGTCTAGTGTTCATGCATATATATGTGCACATGGATCTAGGATCTACCTTACTACATGAGGGGGTTCTTTAGACTCAAGGTGCTTAGTGATGGTTCATGCATGTTTGAATCTTCTTCCTCCACCTCAAATTGTAACCTTCGAATGTCATAGTAGAATGATGTTTAGTACCTACCCACTTGCATGACACAACCAAACGTAAAACTATAAGTGATAAGTGGACCAACACACAATACATCAATAATCAAAACCATCACAACAAAATGCTTAAGTATGATACTTGAAAAATCATATTTTGTATGATGTAGCTACAAATTATAAACCCTAATCATGCCATGTCCGAGTGTGAACTTAAGCAATAAATCCCAAATCAGTTGAATTTATGGGAAAAAACCAGCAATAAAAAAGTTAAAATGTTATAGTTCAAACTTTAAATGCTAAAGAAATGCCTAACACTTGATTTAATTATACTTTCTACATGCCTTGGTAGCATCGTGCAACTCCTACACTAGGTACATGTGCATGGAGTTTAAGGTACAGAAGTTCTGAACCTATTGTCATAGAATTTGATACCTTGTAAAATACATTGCTAGCATTTACTTCTTCCTTCGTGTGCCACATTTGCTAGATGTTGTTGGGGTCCAACATTGTTAATACAATTTACTAATAGGTCAAACCAATCTGATAACAACATGCATGAGTATCCAATCATCTAGCTTACAACATAAACTGATAACACCACATCAACAAATTGTTGTCCTTGCTAATGTGGTGTTACTACTTTCATGTTGTACAACAACATAACCACAAAACAACAAATAACAACATAAAAGAAACAACAAATGAAAAGCAACACGAGAGTAGTAGTATAACAATAATAATAACTAGTTTGAACTAATTGCATAGGAGATTAACGGTTGACCATCACCAAACCCCATCCACAACAACCTTGCAAACATAAAGTTGTAGAGATGAATCAATGGGTGTACTCATCATTGGGGCTTTAACATTAAATATGGAGTAGATGAAAACATTTTATGCCACATTCATCTAAAATTTGAAATTGAATTTTCCCGTGCATTTTGTTGGAGAAGATTTTGCCACAAACACTTGTGATGAGAAATGATGGATGTAAACCATTTTAGGATTTTGAAGGCTTAAAGGAATATGACAAGGAGTGAAAACTTGTAATATATACATTTTGATCTTGACTATTGATTGTGGTCTACAAAATGCCAATTTTTTTACATGTACATGAGTGTTTGGTGGGAATGGATAAGATGGTTGTTTAATTAAGTTGCTTGTTGTTGTGTGCTTATGTTAGAATAATGTCCAAAGATCTAATGGTGTTTGAAAATGAAACATGATATGGATAAAAAATGGGAGCTGGTGTAGGGGTGGAAGTATATCAAGTGGAAAGTTGAAAAGAAGTGGAAAAAAATTTGTGTTCATGTAAGTAACTTGCCGCCAAAAATGGATTATGGCTCAAGATAACAGTACTACTAAACTTTTTAAAACCCTACCTTGTTGCTATTATAGTGTTGTTGTTCATATGTTGATGTATTGTTGTTATACATTATTATTATTATCTTCTTGTGCTCTTGTGTTATGTTGTTATTATTTTCTTGTTACTACTTTTGTGTTGTTACATGGTGTTATTGTAACCTGATGTAGTAGTAACACCATCTCAATAGTGGCAACAATTTGTTGATGCACAATGTTATTATTTTATGTCAACTAAACTAGTTAATTATTGGATATTATGACTTGATGTTGTTATTAGATTTTTTGACCTATTGTTAAACTATATTGACAATGTTAAACTTCAACAAAAAGTGGCAAATGGTGGCAAGGTTTTTACAAAGTATAAATTTTTATAACATCAAGATAAACTTCAATACCCTATTCCATGCACCTACTTGATATATTGCTACAAGGTGTTGTTGAAGCATCAAGAAATGTAACTAATTAAATGTTGGACACATGTCAATGCAAACATTTGAACTTTAGATTTTGCTGGTTTTTTCCCACATTGAACAAATTTGGGATTTCTTGTTTATTTTTCATTTCACACTTGGACATGGATATTAGAATTTACAATTTGTTACATCATAGATAATCTAATTTCCCAAGTATCATACTTAGGCATTTTTTGTGACAATTTTGATTGCTAATGTAATGTGTGTTGGTCAATTTGTCATTTATAACTACCTTTGTTTTTGTCATACAAGGGGTAGGTACTAAACATCAATTTATTTATGACATTCAAGGGGTTAAAACTAATAGTTCTTGAGTTGGAGGAAGAGGATTCAAGCATGCATGAACCATCACAAGGGCATCAAGTGTAAAAAACCTTCACATGTGGTAAAGGAGATTCTAGATCCATGTGCATCTAGATATGCAACACTAGATTTTAGAATGACATAATCACTCAAATCTCACCCTTTAATCATCTGTACATAGGTGGAAATTTGAATGACAATTAAATGATGGTTGAATGGGTGATTAACACTAGCATGATTGAAACATTTTTGGATGACAAAGTCGTGAACACAAAAAATGAGTGGCACAAGGTGGGAATAATGTAGAATGTAAGCCTTGAACTTGAATGGAGAGCTCTTGGTTTATGTTTTCAAGTTCAAGTGACATCCAACATTAAGTGATGTGAGTCATGTCACCTTAAGTTGAGTGATCAAATTTAGGTTGGTGAAAAGCATTGAAAGGGTTAAAAATCCATGTCTATCAATGGATAAGTCAATTGATTTGCAAGTGATTGAAACATGGGTGCAATGTAGTTACATACATCTAATGATTATATTTTGGTGAAATTGAAGTCATTCAAGGGTGGGAATGATAGCAAAGTGATCTCCTAGACATATGAATGAACATGCCATAATTGTTTGGTTTGACACATGTATGAGTGATGAACTAAGTCCAAACACCACTTGTTCATGTCATTGTCATTTATTATGGTAGATTGACATGCAACATTAGAAGCACACATTAAAGAAAAAATGAACAAAAGCTCCATCATACTACCCTTGGTGACATTTAAGACAAGGTACATAATCCATCCATCCCAAATGTGAATGTATGTGTGTTGTATGTTATTAGTACATCAAGATCCAAGGTTTTGTGACACAATGTAAGAGATCTAATGACATCAAGGGTGAGTGACTATCTTTGATGACTAGTAGATTGAGACCTTAGTGAAGGTAATGTACATTCTGCATATGTCATTGTATGAATTTGACATGGTTCAACCATTGGTGTATTGGTAGCTTCATGTAATGTTAATAGATTTTTCTTAATGACATTTTTCTATAAATGATACTAGCATGGGTGGTGGCACATCCATGCCACAATTGAACATATAATGTGCAAGTTATCACCCATTCTTGAAGGTGATGGTTGGATGACATCAAGTGTCATACTTGAGTGATTTACTAGAGTGTTGGTTTAATTTAGTGGATGTGAATTAAGTCAAACATTTGATGTGTTATTATTTGATTCTTGAGTGATAGTGAATGGCATCCAAGTGACATACTTGAGTCAATTTACCAAAGTGGTTTAGTATAGTGGATGTGAACCTCTGATATGCCAGTCAAACATGATGGAAGGTAATGTTTAATTGACACTAAGTGACATACAAGTGATCCTATTAGAATGATCTAGTGGCGAATCCAACATTTGATGCCCTAGTAATTATAACTTCTTGTCACATGGGCTTGGTGATTAGGGCCTAGTATTCCAGTGACACGGATAATGTTTTAAATGACATAAAATTAAATGAAATAAGCCCAATTCACACAAACCCTATTGACACATATATAACTATACTATAAAACCAGGTCATGTACCACTACATAGTTCCACTCAAATCCAGTTTTAGTGGAATGGGATGGTCCATACCACTGCACATTGGATGTAGTGGATTGGTCCACCCAAATCCAATTTTAGTGGAATCATATTAGTGTCATTTCACCATACATTGGATGTAGTGGATTAGTCCACCAAAATCTAATTCAAAATGCTAAAAAACACATTTTTCTTCTTTTAGACCCCTCCTACTTCCAAAGTTCATAACTTTCTTTAAATCCTATTCAAATTGAGTGATCTAAAGTGCTATGAGAACGCCACCTTAAGTTCTATAATTCATCTTCGAACTCTAAAGGTAGAAGAACAACATACAAAAAATGTTTGGGTGTTTTCAAAATAGTTTCCTAGTGTTGGGTGTGACATTTTTTCAACTTTTTGACCATGCACACTTCGAAGGGCCATAACTTTCTCATTTTTTATCCATCTTTGACAATTTTTAATGTTATAAATGCACCACAAAGATATCTCCAACTTTTTGTTGGACACCATAAACAAAGGAGCCCTAATGACATTTACATCAAACTCAAATGACATCAACTTAAATGATATTATGAACTTGACTAACATAGGTTGAATGACATAGGCCTTAGTGGCATATGTTCCAGTCACATGGTGCACCAAACCCCAAGTGACATCAACCTTAGTGACATAGGCCTTCATGGCATAGTGATAAGTGACATATGACACTTTATTGACACAACAAGTTCAATGATAGAGGTCCTAATGATAAACTTAAATATTAGTGAGTGACAGAGGTCACAAGGGATATTAAGTGACATGTGTTGAATGACATAGGCTAGTAGTGGTATAAGCCTTAATGACACTAACCTTGATGGCATAGAACTTAATGATTGCATAGGCCCTAATTATGACACGAGTCTTTGGGAAAAATGTGTTGTATTTTACATGGGTTGACATATACAAATCATGATCATGAGGAGAGGGAGGGGGAGGATCAAAAGGCAAAATAACACAAAGGGGCCAAGAAGAATCAACACCATTGCTCCTTACTCCAACAATGCATGTAAGGGGCACGTCACATCAAACTAGCTCATGATCAAATCATTAGGATAATACATCACTATAACTTAATGTGATTGGAAATTTAATGATAACACATGGGGTGACAAGTGGGTGACCTTGTAATGGCATGTGCAATGGTGGCATTTACTCCACACCTTAATGGCATTCTAAAAGTTACAATTGAGTGGCATTAATGTATATAGTGGAATGCATCAACAAGGTTATTATACATTTGCTTAAGAAACACACATCTTCAACACAAGCTTGAGTGAAATAGGTTAAGCATGCTTATAAGATGAGAAACAAATCATGAATAATAATTTTGAGTGATATTAACTGAGTGAAAATATTGTGATTTGAACACATGGATGATAGAAGTATTGATGCCAATATTTCTAATTGGTAGCTTGTATCTTGATTATATATAGTAGGTAACCAACCCAAAAATAAATAAAAAATAAGCGTGTAGTTCAAAACCATCAAGTTGTCACAATGTTATATTATGGAATAGGCTCTGTAGGATAACATGGAGGTGAAAATTAATGGCTCGGTAGCAAGCATAGATGAAATCAAATGGTTACTCCTTCAAAATAGGGGAGGTCATGGTTCTAATTCATGAAGCAAGATGGTCAAAGTGGCCATGACTTAATTATGATACATAGGCCAAATTACAATATGAGATGAGTGACATAGGGTTTGATGATTAAGGTAGATTGTAACCTTAGTGAGGGCAATGTATGGACCACCTTGTTATGTGAATGATCACACTTGAATGAAAAACAATAAAGTGACATGTGCCAAAATGACCAATTTTGCTCATGGAGATTAATGAATATGTGTTTGTGTATATATTGTAAGCACACCCTCAAGTAAACTACACATGGTTATCCAAGGTCAATAGGTGAAATTGGACATAGTTCACACTCCATATCATATCTTGCATTCATATGCCCATGCATGCACTTGGGATGGGTGAATTGTGTCTTGGTTCCAACCATTGGCATGTTGCAAGTTAGTGGTGCACATAAAAGAAGAATGAATAAGTTTAGTCTTTTACAATTCCCCTAAAAAATTGCACATTCAATGGTGAACACATCATTCACCTTCTGCTTAGGTATTCAAGAAAAGGGCATTGCCACAGTTACCTTCCACTTGTGTCAATGTGTGGTGGAATGGCACAAGTCCAATTCCACCTCGACAATAGTCAACAAGGTGGCATTGTCATAGTTTCCTTCCATTTGCATCAATGTATGGTGGAATGGCATGAATCTCATTGCACTAAGGTAGTAAAAAACATGGCAAATTGTCATACTCCCTTCCACTATAACCATTACACAATGGAATGGCATGGATCCCATTCCACTTAAATAGTCAAGAAAGTAGCATTGTCGCATTCCCTTTCACTACAACCAATGTATGGTGGAATGGCATGCACCACATTTGTCTAAAACTGGATTTGAATGGAAGTATGTAGTGGCATAGGACCTGGTTTTCTAGTAGTGTGACTATCCAAAATTCAATTGTAAATCCAAATGTTGTGATCCACATAGGTTGCAATGGGGTCCATGTCATACTAACAATCATTCATGTCAAAGGATGAAAAAATCTATTGTAATTATAATTGTGTGATTGCCAATTTGATTGCACTACCACATGATGTCTTTTGCAATTAATTATTTGGTGACATTTAGTCCTAGGTAGATACAAAAACATTTGGTCACAAAGGTACATTATTAATTATAAAAAATAAAGAATGAATTGTAAAAATTCAATTTTTATATTACACATTACAAAACATTTAATTATAATTTGATATTTCACCCTTTCATTTATCCTAGTGAAGTCAAAGGCTTAATTTTAATGTTTCAACTATTTCAAAATAATGGACAAACTAATATGTTAGCACATGGAACATTGTAAAACATTATACTGTAACATGATATGTTACCATTCCTTCCATCATGGTGCAATCAAGGGCTTGAATTCCATTTCAATATTTAACATTATGAGAAAATAGGGTGATTTGCAAGTAGCCTTGCAATTGGGTTTTTTAATTGCAATGACCACTTGCAACTTCATTTTAACTTAATGTATTTGTATGGCATACGTGTTACCAAATAAGTTGCATGAATTACAATGGACACAACTCAACATATGTGGAACTGTATGCATATACAACTCACGCAATTCAATTGCAACTATGCAAGAATAATATTATGCAACTCCAAATGCAACCAATTTGCAACTATTATTGTAAAATCATGCTAACATTGTTTTTCATCCATCCATCAATGATGAACTTTGTTGATTTCCATTGTAGGTCTAATGGAAACACATTAATATGGCTACAACTAATTAACAACCATGGCAATTCACATCAATTATAATTACATTCCTGAAATAAAACAATGTTTTATCAATTACAATGCAACCATTAGGTTTAATGTAATTGCTCAAGAGTTGTAAAATTTGCAAATGGCAATTAAATGATTATTATGGAATAACTGATAGGTAGGTTCATCCATTACCAAACTTAATGTTTGTGTGATTTTTTATTCATCCATTGATAAACCTAATGTTGTATGATTTTTCATTCATCCATCAATAGACCTAAAGCTTGCATGATTTTTCATTCATCCATTGACAAACAAAGTTTGTTGATGTCCTTTGTAATTTAATAAACAACTATAGGTTTTAATTTAGTTATATGACAATTGATTTTAGTAGTATTATGTAATTAAATTGCAACTTATAATGCAAATATGTAAACCTTGCACACACATTAGCATTGTCCAAATTATGATAAATAATGCAAAATTACATTCCATCTATAAATATGAAATGGATCTAAAATTGTATGCATTGACATTCAAGGTTAAAAGATGTACTTCAAAAGCATTTTTTACAATATTATACAATCATCCAATTTGCGACTATATGTGACTAAATGTCATTTGCAACTAATGTTTTATCATTTTTACAACTATTCAACATGTGTTCACTTTTCTTTTTTTTTTGCAACTATGGCATAATTAATTTGTGACTATTAGATTTTACATCCTTCCATGTTTTTTTGGTCTTTCATTTAAAAAAAGGCCTCCATGATGTCCAATTAGTTGCAAAAGTAATTGCAACTTGATTATTTATATGTGATGTACATATGCCTTTGATATATATTAAAATGTTTTGGAATATATATTAAGGATATATTTATATATTCATGAATTTAATTTTATGTTTAAGGCATCTTAAATATACATTTTACATATATTGTGATTACATAGGCTAAATAAATTGGTAAGTAAATAGTTAAATAGTTAGGTAGGTAAAACTACCTATTATATTTAATATAAGTAATTAAAAAATTAATTATGAGTTAATTAGTTAGCTCATAGTAATAATTACTTAATTAATTAATAATTACGTATTATTAAATATTTATAATTAATACAAAATTAACTAATAAATTATTATTAAAATATTATTAATGAATAATAATGTAATTTTAAAAAATTAAAATTAGTTAATTACCTTTAATGTTATTTTAATAATTTACTAGTTTATGTAAAAATTTAAATAGTTTATGATAATACTAGTTATTACTTAATTATTAGGTAATAATAAGTAGTAGGTAGGTTGGTGAGTGGGTAAGTAATTAGTTAATGCCTAGTTAATCAATTGGTTCTAGTTAGTTAGTTAATTACTTAATATATATAGTTTACAAAAAAATTTAAAATGATGGAATAAACTTTTTTGCTACAACTTAATTGCAAACTAGGTTACAACTAAAAAAATTATCCCATGTGTTTTGTCTTTCATTTCCACCTTGCAAAAGTGTATATAAGGAAGGTGTTTTGCCTTAGATCTAAAAAACACGTGTAATTTGGGATGAACCAATCAAAGAGGCTTAACCATAAAGGTTAAATTTAAAATAAAATAAAAATATTTACATATCTACCTCCTAGATTATGCACCCACCTACTTACCAATCCACCTAATCTTATTTACCTTCTTTCTTACCTACCTATATACCTATCTAAATATTAATTTAGATTTATTTTGGCCAAATTAACTCAATTAACATGCCACATGGATTTTTTATTATGCCACATGGCACTTTGTAATGGGTTATAACATTGTTGTAGATAATGGTGACTAGTTGCAAGTTTTATATGGTTGGTCAATGGATAAAGGTGTATATGTTTGACCATATACACCATCTATGTGGAATGTGATGACATCATATTAAATTGTCATTTGCAACCAAATGTTGCATGCAACTTCATTTATACAATTAATGGAATTTGAGTTGTACATGTTAGTTGCAACTCATTTTTAGTTGCAAATTACAATCACAAATTGAAACTTCTCCTAGTGATACTTGGAGTATTGAGGTTAGAATTCACCATATTTGGTGTATTACTTCACCTTTGTTGTTTTAGAATTTGTTTTCTTAGATGTGTTGGTTTGGATTACTACACAAACAACACATTCAATGACATAGTAATTAACAACCTAACCAAATTATACAACATCTTTTACTAAAGACTATATTTTTCAAACAAAGCTTCCATTTAAGTTTTTGCACAACTTTGATTTTGATGGATTTGAACATTATCAAAGTTTGGCCTTACAACACAAAAACAACAAAAGTCATCATAAATGCACAAAAAAAATGTGTTTATATAAATTAATTTTATTTCAACTCCACCTTTTAGCTCAAAAATCCAAAATTTTTAACACATAAACAAAAGACACAACATGATTTTCATTAAAAAAATTCACCTTTCACAAATCCCTCATCACTATAAGTTATGTTTTACAAGTCAACTTCTAAAAAAATGAAAGATTTTCTCATACCATTTTAAAAAATATATGCAAATAAACAAACCAAAAATCATGAACTTTCAACTTCCAAGAATAAAAACAAAAAAATTCAACCTCCAACAATAATAACAAGAACCTTCAACCTCCAAGTTCTTTAAATAAACAAAAAACTTATATCAATCTTTTAGCTCTACTCTTAAACTAGAAAATTTATTATTATGTAACACATGAGATGATAATTGCATCATTAAAAAACTAAAAAATACATAGAATGTTTAGAAAAAAAACCTTCTCCTTTATAATTCATCTTGATCTTCTTGACAATAGGCATAGGTGCATGAGGGTCATTGATGCAAAGGGGAGATTTGTTAATTTATTACCATGTGACACTTGCTTAGAGGTTTCCTCCCCAAATTTCATATTTTTAAATTTCAAATTCCAAGTCCAAATCTAATTGCATAGTAGTTGTTCACAATGATCACATGGTTGACGTGATTAATGTGTTCATAATTTGATTATTTTGGCTTACATGTTTATTAGATGTTATTTATTTGAAAGAAAAAAATTATCCTTTCTAATTCATCTTGAATTTCTTAATAATAGGTATAGATGCACGAGTTGTTTGAAGGAATTGACCCTTGTCAATGAAGCAATTTGACATTTAAGGTATAAGACATCAAGTTATATAAAGGTAGATCCATATGTACATACATTTTAATTGAATTTGTAATACAATATGCACATTTTAAAAAAAATTCACTTCAAAAGCAGACTTTCACCTTCAATGGTTAATTAGTAGGTAGTAAATTAAGTTAATAGGTATTGGTTAGGCTAGGTATTAATTGGTAGGTAGTACCTTAAGTTAATTACATGTATTAATGTATCTATTAATTAAATTGGGAGGTTAAAAAGGTAGGTCAATAAGTTAAGTGGGTAGGTTAATTATGTAGGTAGGTAGGTATTTAGGTAAATACGTACGTATGTATGTAAATTAGGTAGATAGATAGTCATTAAATAGGCCTCGAGTAAACAAATCTAGGTAAGTATGTAGGTAAGGCATAAGTAGGTAGGCAAACAACTGTAAGTAAGTAAGTTGCAACTATAAAATTTATCCCATATATTTTGTCTTCCATTTTAATCTTGTAAAATAAGAAATGCACTTGAAATATTAAAAACACAAACAACTTAGAAAAGAAAACATGTCATTTGGGATGAATTAATAAAAAAGGTTTCGCCTTGAAAGCTAAATTTAAAATTAAAATAACAAAATTATTTATTTGCCTACTTTGTTAAAGGTAAAAATCTTATAGCCTAGTAGGCATCCTAGTAATTATTTAATTTATTAGGGGATGAAACTATTAGTTAACTAGTTTCATGTGGATGAAGGATTGGGTTTTGTTTCACCAATCAACTAAGGGACTTTTGAGGAAGGATTAAAGTAAGGGCTTATTTTCTTGGGAAAGATGTGGACCATGTGTGGATTAGTGAAAAGGGGAACTTATAGGAGGAGGAACATCATTCTTGGAGTAGCATGGTAGAGGAGGAGTAGGAAAAGAGATGGAGATGTTAGTTTAGGAGAATTTGGGAGGACATAACCATGTTGTACTTCATAATACTAAAATACATGAAGGGTGAAGGTGATGGACCTTGGTGTGTACTCATGTTTTCATTTATTTTCCTAGCCTCATTTAATGTGAAAATGTAAGTTCATCTTTCCATAGAATATTGTAGTTTTTTTTGTTTTTTGGGTTTCCCTTTTCTTAGTTTCATTTATATTGTCTTTTTGGAGCTTCTAGAATGCACATGATGGTAGCTACAATGAAAGGTAGTTGTTGGAAGGCAATGTGCAAAATGATGAAGGCAATGTGAAAATGTTGTTCTACAGCTCAAAAATATTTTTTTGAATTAAAAGGTAATTACCTTCTAGTCACTTAACTTGCCCTGGGATTATTCTTTGTAAGTTTTATGTTTGAAAGTAGGATTGCCTTCAAAGGGTAGCTATTCCTTCATTCTTTGATGTTTGATTTTATTTCATTTGTTTGTTTTACCCAAGTTCATAGTTATACATACTCTCTACCTACCTACCTACCTACCTACCTACCTACTTGCCTATTCATGTCACTATTAGAAAACCAAGTCCTAATCCACTTGTTTTGACTTCATTTGTTTGTCTTACCCAAGTTTGTGGTTATACATACTCTTTACCTACTTACTTACTTATTCACGTCACTATTAGAAAACCAAGTCCTAATCCATTATGCATTTCCACCCAATTTAAGCCAAGTGGAAAGGAGTTCATCCAAACCACTAACTTGTGGTTATTTGATGGACCATTTCCAATTGAATGTGTGCATAGTGGATTCATAATGGATTTTTTGTGGAAACTAGTGGATTTCAATGGATGGGAGTGGTGCATGGTGGAATCATAATGGACACCTTACCATGCATTCCAAATCCTTCATGACTTCCATTAAGAATGCACATGGGTGGAAATGGGTATTTCCCATTCAATGTTGGGTGGGGGGTGGAATGTCGAGTGGATTAGGACCGTGTTTTCTAGTAACGCATAACTATCTATATACATACCTATTTACCTATATACATACCTACCTATTTAAATTGAATTTTAAAATTTATTTATTTTGAATCCTCACATGGCAAAATGTGTTGGTGCATGTGGAACAATCTTAAACCATCAAATTTGAATGAATGAAGTAAAATTGATTATTTAATTTTCATATTTGTTCCATGTGGCAATTTGTAATTGGTGCTATTATAGTTCCAAATAGTGGTAAGTAATTATAAAAATTATATAATTAAAGGATGGAATATATGTTTGAGTGCATACTTCATCCATGGGACATTTGTTGATGTCATGTTTGGATTATATTTGTAACTACATGTTGAGTGCGATTAATGCAACTAATGAAAAATTGAATTGTGATAATCATTTATGACTATCTTAAAGTCAAAATTTGAAGTCACAAAATGAGGTTTAGTGTTTATGCTTAAGTACTTCTTGAGATTAGACATTATTTGGAATAATTGTCCTAGGTTCAAAATATAACTCAATTCTAGCAATTGCTTACTAATATCTTGGAATTTTTTAAATACAAATATTAGTTTGTTTCGAGAGATAAAATGTATTTATTGTGGTTTTGATGTTTCCTCGAGCACTTTTGAATTTGGCATTCTAATCTAGGTAGTATTCCATTCACCTTTTGTTGTGAAAGGCATTTCCATAAGTGGATTAATAACTTGCATTTGTTGTATGGTATGAACCATGGATTTCTTTAGATGTTCCTTTACTTCCCAATCTAGTTCATTTCTTATTCTTTCTTGGTTCCAACTCCTTGAACAATTGTACTTTAGTTACCTTGTTCATCACAAACTTGCCCCTTCAATGTATTTGTGTTTTTACAACATTTTAACATTGTGTTCAAGGTTAAATGTTGATACAATCATTGATATGATGTTGTCATAACATTGTAACATTATGTTTTGATCCAAACATTATGTTGGAATGTCATCTCAATATCATATCAATGATTATATCAACACATTGTTAAAGTGTTGTAACATCACAAATATAGGAAGGGGGTAAGTTTGTGATGCTCCTAGTGGTTGCCACATGCACATCCACCATATTTTCAAATGCAATTGTAATTTTCACATCAACAATCAGTTTATTATTTTTAATTTTATTTCCCTTGTCCTTTAACATGTTCTACATTTCATTGAACTTTGGACAAGTGTTGAGCTTGCACCCAATGATTCCAAAAATATGACAAGGATAAATCAATGGTTTAGGCAGTTTTGCAACTTATGCATTAACTTTTGCTATTGCCATAGTTGGTTTTTTTTTAAAAAAAATTTCAACATCTTTCCACATTGTGGTTAATGTAGTGGTAATTAATGTAATACATACTTAGTTTAACTATTGTGGTTTGACATGCAATTACCATGTGATCCTTAATACTTGAAATATTGAGAGATAATTTTGTGCTTCATGTTTTGAAATCCCTATTTCACATAATATGGTTGATTACTTTGTTGCTACGGTGTTGTCTTCTTCATCCTTGTAGTTGCAATACAAAAATATTATTATAGTCCAAATATGAAAATATTGGTTAGGAAATTGTTAGTAGTTGGTGTTTATAATCATTGGCCAACTTCAATAATCATTCATAGTACACCTTCATTCATTTTGTTGTCTCTTGTTTCAAGGGTTTTAACTGTAGGTACACGTATTCATCATTTTGCACCATACAATATCGTTTGCAAAAAATCAATTATGAATTATCAAATTTGTAGTTTGGATGATCCTTCATGTAGTTGTTACATTATTTCAAAGCAATGTCCTTAAGTGTGAAATTGAATGTATTTGTTGCTTCTTCATCTACCATTTCCCCATGAGTTTTAATGGCAACTTTAAATACTTGCTCGTGTTCATATGGATTAAAGTCTTTCTAGTATTAAGGATAGTTCGATGTTTTCTTGTAAGTTCAAAAAATTGGCATTTCAAATAACCTCACAATTCTTCCAAAACATTTGGGAGGATCTAACATTTCTCCTCCTAGATATGTTGGTAATGTTGTTGGATTGAACACTATTATTGGGGGTGCCATTGTCGTTAACATCGCAAGTACAAAGTTACAAAAGTTTCATTACTACATATCCATTATGTGCTACTCCCAAAATATGTGAATGTGTCCTTTGTGTGGTGACAATTGGGTCTATAAATATAGGATGAAATAGATAATTGGTTTGTAAAACCAATTAAAACTCTAAGGTTCCATGTTGTTATTGGGTCCACGTTTAGAATTGTTCCAATAGACCTTACCCTCATCATTGCTTTTGTGGTTGTTTCGAACACCTTTCCTCCTAATGATGAATTGGGCATCTATGCAATTGGTGACACTCTAATGTAAACATGTACAATGTTACACACTTTTCCTATGGTTGTCATTGGTTGAGTTGTCCAAATTATAGGCATTAAACTTGTACATTGTATGGGTTTAGTTTGGTGTATCCCATATTTGCTTAAATTGCCATCAACCAAACTCATTTAGGAACAAAATGTAGATAAGATGGTGGTTGAAGAATCTGAACCATAGTTGGTGTTTTTCACATTTCCTTGCCATATGTGGACAATTTGAATATCTTAAATTCAAATCGTGCATGATGCCTATTTGGCTAGATTGCACAACTCCTATGGATTGTGGTTTTTCCATGTTCAATTTTTTTGCACTTCTATGGTGACATGATCCATAAAGCTTTGCCTCACAAATTCCTCAATGAAAAGACAATCAATAATTAGATGTGGACCTCTTGTTGTCAATAGTTACATCAGTTTGGTGTAGGTCTTAGTACACAATCCTTTATGAACTTTTATATTCCAAACCCATTATCCGTGTTGAACCATAGTTAATTGATCTTGTCACATCTTTGGTACATTGTTATATAATCTATTCCCATTAGTCTCTATAGTTGCTCCTTATTGGAAACAAGCACATATGGAATAACACATTCCAAATGCAATTATAGTGTTTGATGATGTCGATACATTATTTTAATAATTTACATTTGTTCTCCTAAATATTTTTATTATAGTTCAATGTCTACAACTTGTTGTATTGCCTGTTCACCTCATCATTATTTAGGTCATCCTCCCATTTTTGAGGTGGTTTATATTGAGGAATATTAGGATATTTCTACATACCTTGATTTATGAAATGAAGTAGACACTTTGAGAATTTGCATTTGTCGAAACCACATTATCTTACAACTAAAACTCAAAAAAATGATCATATACAACTATTTTACAATTATCTCTGGGTATTACAACTAAGTGCAACTATCCCTCTAGAAATACGATGTATTAATAAATAAATTGTCACATCAAAAAATCATGTAGTTGTATTATAATTGCAAGTGAGTTGAAAATGGGTATTTTATATGATAATTTATACATATCATACATACATATGTAGTCAATCATATTTAACTTTTTCAAAAATTACATGTGGTAACTACTTGTAAATGTGTTACTAAAGCAACAATTATGTTGCAATTAGGTACAAACTACATAATGTGATCATGCCACATGTCCACGTTTCGACCACCCATTATGGAATATATTTGTAACTAGTTTTCGATTATGATTCCCATTGATACAATTAGCCCAACCACTATTGCGCCATCACTAAAATATTATTATTCAATTATGTTATGACTACAATATAACTACTTATAACTTAATAAAGATACATATCCATCAATTATTTATATCTTCATCATATGTATTTCATTTTGAATGATTTAAAATGTTATGGGAGTGTTATCTCAAGCTTTAGAAATCATCTTTGAAATGTAAAGGAAAAGGTGTAATGAAGAAATAACAAGAAGAGAAATAAACTTTCCAACTTACAAAACATTTTTTTTTCCTTTTTTTTTCCCTCTTTGGACCCCTCCAACTTTCAAACCTCATAACTTTTTTATTTCTTATTCATTTTTAATGATTTAAAGTGTTATAGGAATGCCACCTGAAGTTTTACAATCATATTTGAACTTTAATAACAATAAAACAACATAAAAGGATTTTTTTAAGTGTTTGGGAATTGGCCTTTGTAGCATTCAATGGTTTGTTTTTTTAAAAAAAAATTGATCCCCTCTACTTTGGGGGGCCATAACTTTCTCAAATTTATTCCGTTTTTGATGATTTATAATGCCCTACACATTGTGTTGACAAATCATTAATGGAACGTGACAATTATAAATTTATTTTGATATTTAATATTTTTATTAATTAAATTTAAACATCATTCAACTTAAGGCCAATAATATGTTGACATGTCGTGCTTAAGTCAACAAGTAGGTAAGCATTATTACTTAAATTTCATAGTCTAGTTATGTAAGTAAATTAGACCTAAATAGATAGGTAGGTAGGTTTAAAGTAAGTAGGTAGGTCATTTGGAATAATCCTATTTTATTTTGGGTTTAAACTTTAAGGCCAAACCTTTTTTTATTAGTTTGTTCCAAATGTCACTTGTTTTTAATACTCTAAATGCACTTAGTAATATATTCTGCAAACATGAAAGGTAGGACAAATAGTATGGGATAAAAAATTAGTTACATCATAATTGCAACTCATTTGCAACTATTATAAGACAAGTTAGTGAGCAAACACTTAAGTTTTTAAATAATTTTAGATTTTAATGTACATTGTCCTTTTGCCTTTCAAGTGGAAAAGGGTTTTTTAGACCTTGATTTGGTGTACCCATGGTCATTTAAATTGCTCAAAAAAGACACAAAATGAAGAAGATATGGTTGTTAAAAATAAGTGGGGTCAATGTTTGGTCATTGGCTTAATCCATATTTTGAAATTCAACATATTCATCTTTTTCATGGCTCTTTTATGTTGTTTCTTTACCTCTATAGGTTAAATAATACATGTAGATTTTAACTTAGTGCATCCATAGCACTTTAGATTATTGAAAATGGATAGAAAACAAGGAAGATATGATATTTAGAAATAAAAGGTCATTTAAAAAAAAATGATTTATGCTTCTTCTATGTTGTTTATTTGCCTCTAGAGTTGAAACATATAACATACAATTATTTTTTATGTTTAGAATAAAAACATTTGAGGTTTACAAAGGTTATTAGGATTCAAACAAGAAAATATCCAAGATTTTTTTGACGTTATTAGGAATTAAATATCTCAAAATAGGTGGGGTAAAAGATCACTCAAAAGAACAAAAGAAACAAGCCAACTTGAAATTGGGACGACAAAAAAAACGTGATGGAGTACAAAAAAAGAAGATATATATATATATATATATATAGTCTAAGCCAAACGGAGGCAAACCACCATGTACGATTTTTGGGTGCCTTAAGTTAAGCCGAAAATATGGTGACGATTTATGTGTTGCCCTGCTAGGTCAAGCTCTTTCTAAGCTTTTAAGGCTATTATCTATTGCCAAGGGTGAAAACTATCAAACTAAGAGCCAAAAGCCAAAGACCATGGTTTTTTGAATGAATTATCATAAATAATGCAACCATCATTTTGCTTATCTATGGAGTTGTACTTAGTACCTTTAAAAAATATGATTATCCACCATTAGTGCATAATGTGAGTTGGCTCGGTTTACTTAGTGTTGTGCACCTAAGAGGGTGCATTTGGGAAGATGAAGGTTCAAAGCAATTGCTTGAGTGGATTCCCTAACCTTGTGTGGGATTGGACTGCAAGGAACCATAACATGGGTACCATCTACGTTTCATTGCAAGGACAATTGTATGCATAGGGATAAGGTAACTTTTTTCCTCCTTATAGAAAGGCGAGGCCGGAAGGCACATGGGTTTGAATGCTACTCACGTGCGAACAACCCTCCAGACATAATTGTAACAAACAAGAAGAGTTATACATGGATTTGCAAGTATGTAGTTGTTAGGATGCCCCAAAACATTGGATGCATAAAAAAAGAAATAGAAAAAAAATGGCAAAAATTACCCAACTTAATAAATCTTTTATGTAGAAATAGGGATAAAAAACTATTTTATCCACAAAAGAATTGATACCCAATGGATTATTAGAACCATATTGATGTAATGTAACAAGATGAAGAATAGCAATGCCAACTATTATAAAGGGGATTTTCAAAAAGGAGTGTTATGACTTCAATATGGTAATATCCTTTCATTTTCAGGACCTTGACTTGAGTATCGAAAGATAAAATCTATAGGTTTTTTGGACAAATGACAATTAGTGCATATGATATGACCAATTATTTTTTAGGGATTTTCATAACCTTGTTGTGAAAAATTTGGATATGCCTCGGAAATGGATAGCCAAGTTATTATTCATGTATTCGATTGATGCCAAGAAAAAAAAAGGTTTTCCTTCCCCTCCCCCTAGGAAGGTCTTCTTTTTGTCATCTCCTCTTAGGGTCATGTTTCTGAATTTGGATTTGATATGTTTGTACATTGTTATGAGAACATGTGGGTCAGCTATTATGTTGGTGATCTTTTTAAATTTTCTGTCGGCATTAGGTAGAGAAGAAAATGTATTTTTTTCTCTAAGCTTTATTAGGCAAGGAAGAAAACAAAAATAAAAGGCAGAAAAAAAAAAGATTGGCTCAACATTAATTTTACTACATTTTGCAAGGCAATGGCCCCTACTACGCAAAAAAAGATGAATGCACTTGCGCCCTAAATTATGACAAATAATTTATCTTTTTGTCAAGATTGATGGGGTTTGAACCCGCAACTTCCGTTTTGACAGGGTGGTATTCTAACCGATTAAACTACAATGCCATTAAATATGAATTTATTATGTCAATCCATAAGTGTTTGTGTCAAATGAATTTTGGAATGTAAAATAAAGAATAATAAATATTTTTAATTTTTTGCACAATATATATTCCAAATATTTTGAAAAAAACCTTAATTTAATTATATATAATTTTTTTGTCTTAGCAATTTTTTTTTCCATTTGTTTGCATAGGTTCATATGTAGAAGGCCTTGAAATAATACAAAGAGATGAGGATTCAATCAATTTGAATTCCAAAGCTGGGATCTGACCTTTATCATCAATAGATTGAACTAAGGCATTTACGACACAACCCAAATAAGCATCACTTATTAGTATTTAAGCAATTTGACTCGTTGCTTTTACATAACTACCTTCTTGAATGGTCAAGCCATCACCCATTAAAACAACTTTGACATTATTTGATTTTAAATTCAAAGTAATGCCTATCATACCATTTTCAAATTCGACCAACTCGCCCGCCATTACATTGTCAAGACCATAAATATGTGCAATGCGCAAGTATTTTTGGCCTTTGCTAAGAAGAAGGAAAACATTGTGCCTTCAATGATTCTTTGTACATTTTTTCCGTCCCCCTAATTTCCAACCAGCCTCCATCATTTATTATGTAAATAATGTGGGTGCAACACTAGTTTTATTATGTTTTGCAGGGTAATGGCCCCCACAACAAAAAGAAAAAAAGAAAAAAAGTGCACTTGCACCTTGAATTGTGACAAATAATTTATATTTCTACCACAATGTGGCATGTGGGAATAAATAATTTTTTTTATAAAAAAATTCTCTTCAATATTTAAAGTTGTGCCTTCTTGTATAATGATATTGTTGGAATGTACCTAATGGCACATGAGAGCCCTCAAATATTTATTCAAAAACCCTCCATTACATCATGTAACCAAGTATGTAATCCTATTTGTGTAGATTTTCCAACATCACTAATCAAAAATAAAATACAAATAACAATTATGGCATGAAATTTCATATTGCAAAATATTAAATACTGATAAGGTTCAAAAAAGGCATTAATTAAGTCTTTTGTCTTTAGAGGAATCGAAAAAAATGAAACTAAGCAATTAGTTAAGTGTCTCTTGTCCAAAGAGGCCTTTCTAAACATATCTTCTTGGATGGAAATTCCAAAAGAAATCATGCATGCCCATAAACATTTCACAAGGCTTTTAGAAAAGTACTTAGACATCTATCACGATCCTTTATGTGGGGTTATAGTGAATTAAACATCATCTATTTTGGTTAGCACGTCGCACTCCCTTACAATAAACAAAAAGATAAATTTAAATAAAGTTTTTAAGAGCTTGTAGAAAAAACAAATATGTACATCTTTTTTCAATCCTTTTCATTCTTTCTTCGACAAGGTTCACTCAAAAAAAATAAAAAAGGAAAGAGGAGACATAAAATGAAATGTGTTGAAGGTCTATATCTCCTAGTTTTTGTAGGACTTTTCACAAGCATTATTTCCATATATTACTATTTTAAAATAATCAAATTACTTATCACTAAAGAGAGGAAGAAATGACTACTTATATACAAATTTATGTAAGCTTTCCATTTAAATCAGAAATTTTTTGGAGGGATTTAGGTTTGAAATTCCCAAAAATCACATGATTATATAGCCAAGGAGAATAAGCTACACATAAAATCATCCCAAGTGCTATTAATGAGGCCACTAAGTTATTTTTTTGGAAAGCTTATACTATAATAAGAAATTCCCCAATAAAGCTGCTAGTACTAAGTAAACTCATATTGGCTAAAGTAAAAAATAAAAAAATATTAAGAACATTAGCATGGTACTGATTAAACCTCCATAATATTTAACAAGTCTATCTTCTTATGCTTGTCGTTCAATTGGATAGAACACTTATAGATTTGGGAGTCAAGAGTTCAAATCTTTCCAAGCATGACGCTATTAATCAAATTGTATTAGGAAAATACGTCTGATAAATTGAAAGTATGTAATTATAATTACACATATTTTCCCTCTATTTTATTGTTTTATTAGAGTTGGCGGAAATAGCTTAATGGTAGAGTATAGCCTTGCCAAGGTTAAGGTTGAAGGTTCAAGTCCCTTTTTTAGCTTAGATTTTTATTTACTAGGTCTTCCTCCGTGCTTTCACAGAGACAAAGTTGTTGGGGCCACGAAGCCCATAAGTCTTTCTTTTGTTAAACCCAAAAAACAACATTAGTCTGCCTCATCAAGTATGTTGATAACTTTGTTATTATTATTAATGATGAGAGGTTGGTGGAACAATATTTTGAAGAAGCCAACAGTTTCCTAGCAGAACATGGCCTCCAATTATCATCATAAAAAACCTACATCTTTCCATGGAAGATTGGAGAGAGATTTCATTTTATCGGCTTTATTTTTCATAAAATCGATAGGGCTTGCTTCCATAGTCGAATTATGACCCAATGGAAAGTAGGATAAAAGATAAGTTCAAAAAGTTGTTGAAATATTGTATTGTTTATAAATCAAAAGCTCTTTTTATATCCATATGATTGACTAAAGTAGATTGGAGTTGTCTATGTAATGAAACTAGATTTTGCTTATAGAAGGTTAAAGGTAACAATTGTGATCGGGTAAACTTCTGAATAAACCCCTAGAGAGCTAACATTTTCCGAGATTAAAGTCCCGCTCTCCCTTCATAAAGCCAATAATGAATGTGGGGTGAGGGGGGTGAAAAAAATATAGATTTTTTTGATGTGTGTTAGATAATAAATTGGGCGAATAAATAAGTTATTAGGTCTTACCTAGTGATGTAGTAATAAAAATGAAACATATGTTTATTAATATAAGGGCGCAGTCGAACGTGTTACTCGGCATATTAAAAAATTAAACATATAAATAACACGACCATGACCCATAACACACATAACCAAACAAATTGTGTCAAATACGTAAATTGATCTAGTTGAAGCATTTTTTAAAAAATTATTGATTTACGTATTTATTAAATTACAAGAAAAGAAAACAAGTTTTCTTGTCTAAGTCCTTATTACTAAAGTTCTCTAAGCAAAACTTGTCACCAAATAGGCCGCAATTACCTACTTCTTCCTTTTTATGGTCATTTCATCGCAAACCCTTGAAAATCTTGGATTGTGATTTGAACACATACTTTTTGACGTTTGCTTAAAGCAGAACATGTTATCGAAATTTCTGTATTTTTTTGCATCATTCTCCTTCTTTTGGAGGAGTAAGAATAATTTGCTATTTTTTTTTAAAAAGGAGGAGAAATACTTAGTTACTAGACAATTTTTTTAAAAAAAACTTTGTATTACGTCTCTATATGACCAAATTCATTTTTGGGGTTCACAATGGTGGAAAAATTGGATCATAAAACAAATCCTTCCTAGTTGGAAAAATTTCTTAGAATTTATAAATGATTTTTTTTTAATTGACAGATGAAAAAGGGTGATACCAAATATGCCTGTCAAAAAAATCAAAAGTAGTTAGGGCAATAGTTGTACGTACTTGTAAAGAACTCAAACTTAAAAATGGAGGCCTTTAATAAGTCTATTTCTCCCCTATATCCATAAAGCCAATAAAGTGGGAGAAATGAACTAGATTTTTATTTTTTATTTTTTTGTACCACTTTCATTGGTGAACAACCAAACCCTTGGGACCTTCTTCAACCCCAGGATGTGATGAGTTGACATTGAGGTGCCAAACGACTTCGTCGATAAAAGCTCTTAGGAGTCATCAACTTATTATCCCCATTGTACCTTTGATCCATTGAGCGAAAGCCTTTCCACACGAGACTCCCAAATCACTATGGTCGACTTTTGTGTTTGTTCGTTTAGTAAGTCTCATAGTTAAGCAGGCTTGTGCCATTATGGCATTCATATTCCTCTTCTTTCTTGGTTTGTTTTGGATATTTACTAGAATGTTCTTCTGTCCATGTAAAACATATATTTTGTTGAAAGCAATGCTTTGACATAAAGCTAGAAAAGTGTAATGATAAGTAGAATGACTCATGGTTGAGAGTGCGTTTTTATTATTATATTACATAATAATGGCATAATCTTTATGTTTTTATCGGCCACGGGCACTTTCATCATTCCACCTTGCCCCATTATTTACTATGTTAAAGGTGAAGTAACGGAGAAAATGTAAATATATATTCCTTTTTTGCAGCCTATGACCTTTGCAGGCTTCTTTTTTTTACAAAACAAAAGGCGCAAAACAAGAAAGCACCAATATAATCTTTTTTGGCTCTATGCACCATCTATGAATGCCAAAAATAAAGAGTTTTTTTTATTAAGTGCATTCAAAAAAAAAATTTTTTTTGCACATTGGGCATAACAAGCTTGGCTATGTTATTGTTATCATTATATCGGTCTTTGTGAAAGCCACCAATGGCATATGCAATTGATATTTTGCCATCAAAAGCTCACGATGCCATTTAGGTGATGGAAGGGAATAAAGTAAACGATTTTTATTTATTTTTTTCCCATCTCGTTTGTAGAACAAATTAGCAACCAACATCTTTTTTGGTTTCTTGGTCATGGGTGCAATTGCGTTAATAGAAAAGGTGATACATTGCCTTTACAACACCACCTAGGCGAACATAGTTGGGTTGAACCCAAAAATAAAAACAAAAAGCTTGAAGATAAAATCCATGGCAAAAAAATATTGATTTTTTAGAATGACTAAATTTTTTATATAAAAAAATCTATTACCACTTTTCTTTTGCTATCTAAAATGAAGTGTTGACGGAAGGTATACTGTGTTTGTCTATTAATCTTTTTATTGATCGTATATAATTGGAGTAGGTTTTGCGGCTCAAATCAAAGCTATGAAACAAGTAACTAGAAAATTCAAATTAGAATTTGCTTAATTTGTGGAGTTAGGAGCCTTTGCACAATTTGCATTTGATCTAGATAAAGCAACTCAGAATCATCTTTCATAATCAATGGAAATTTTTTTCCATTTTGAATATGAACTAAAAAATCGACAATATCATGGTAAAAGATATTGATGATGGCAAAATTAATTTGTTTTCATCGGCAAAAAAACATCGAAAAAAAAAAACACATTTAGGCATAAAGCAAAAACACTTGCAAAAGAGCAAGCGACGTACATTTGCGCATGTTTTCATTTATGTAGCTTAGATGCCAATGTTCAGTTACTAGGTAAAAATCCTTAAAATATTTTATAATTTGCTACAACATCAAATCATCTTAATATGGAAAGTAAGTTTGCTTTGTTGTTGAGTTATTTACTTTCAAGATGGTAACATTTCCCTCTTCCCTTGATGTTTTAAGTGCTACAAAACGAAGGTGTGTAGAAGTTAAAACCCTTGGGATTATTGTATGTAAATCTGTGCATGAACGAATGCAAACAAGATTGAAAGCAGTAGATAGCCTAGTTCCTATAGGTCGTGGTCGATAAGAACTTATAATAGGAGACAAAGAAATTAGAAATATTGCTATAACTATTGATACCATATTAAACCAAAAGCAAATCAACGTGCAGGGCACTTCAAATAATGAAATTTTTTATTGTGTGTATGTAGTAATTAGACATAAACGTTTAATCATGGCACAATTGGTTAAGATTTTTTTAGAAGCAGATGTTTTAGAATATCACATTATTGTAGCAACAATTACTTCAGATCTTGCTCTTCTACAATTCTTGGCACCATATTTAGGTTGTGTTATGGGAAAATATTTTCGAGATAATGGAATGCATGCTTTAATTATTTATGATGACCTAAGTAAGCAATTAGTGGCATATCATCAAATGCCATTATTGTTATGTTGACCACTAGGTTGTGAGGCGTTCCTAGGAGATGTATTCTATTTACATTTTCATTTATTAAAAAAAGTCGCTAAAATGTCAGAGTAGATTGGTGTAGGTAGTTTCATTGCATTACTCGCAATTGAAACACAAGTTGGAGACGTGTCTACTTATATTCCTATGAATGTTATTTCAATTACAAATGGACAAATCTTTTTGGAAACAAAACTCTTTTATCATGGAATTTGACTTGTTATTAACGTAGGATTATGTGTAAATCGTGTGAACGGGGTGAAATCTACATGGGATTGCTAGAATTGGAAAGCTTTGCATAGGATCCTTTAGCGTGTAATATGCCTTATCTGATTAGAATTGAGTTGAAAGTAGGTGAGTCAAAAACTAACTATCGGAAATTTAGGAAAATGAACCTTGATGATGGTCGCCCCATTCTTGGAGGGAAGACACCTAGGATTACACATGCGTGAATTTGGGATATGTGCCATTTACAACATGAGTACTTTTACTACATAGGAAGGAAAAAGGGAACCTTGCATCGGAAAATACACAAACTCCACGACAACAAACAAGTCAACCAAGGCCCTATAAATCTTTAAATACATAGAGAGAACTTTTAATGGAAATTGCACCTTGTCTATGGGGAAAGGCTACGATTTATACAGTCCTAGTAGAACCACCACAAGAACTTACAAAGGAAACTTTGTTGGTTCAACAATGGATAGAATTGAAAACCAAAAAAGTTTTATTTCTCATGTCCGAGTTAAGATTGCGACCAATTGGATTCGGAATTGAAAACCGAAAAAGTTTTAATTCTCATGTCTGAGTTAAGATTGCGACCAATTGGATTCGGAATTGAAAACTGAAAAAGTTTTATTTCTCATGTCTGAGTTAAGATTGCGACCAATTGGATTTGGAAACTAAAACCTAATGCCAAAATAAAATATCAAAAGATCACCAACATAATAGTTGACCCACATGTGCTCATAACAACATACAAACATATCAAATTTGAACTAAAAAACATGACCCTAAGAGGAGATGATGAACGGAAGACCTTCTTGGGGAGGAGGGGAAGGAAAACATTTTATTTTGGGTGTCAACTGAAGATGGTTTGAGCACATTGCAAAATGACTATGCATGAGAAAATATTCATTTAAACTTGCAAGACAAGTCAACATCCCAAAACTAGGAAAACTCAAGGAGATGAGATTGCTTGTAATGATCAACCTCAAAGACCACCAAGTATAAAAAATCATTAAAGCAATCCTATAAAAAAAATATACAAACCAACATTTTGAAAGGACTTGCATAAGTTTAGACTGACCAAGTCTTGCCATATAGCACTCAAAATCATAAAGTATGGGTAGAAGAAAATGTCTTGCTTTATTGAGTTCGACATTCAAAAGTGCTATGAAACCTTGAATCGAAAAAGGCTCGAAGGCATTATTTTAAAAAATATACAAAATAAACATTTTTTGGATATGTTAACACATATACGTGGGCATAATAAGTGTAGGAAGATCTATATATGAAGATAAGATAATGCCTCAAGGAAAAAGCATGTTGTCATTTCTGTTGTGTGATATTTACCTCTACCAACTAGAAGATGAAGTAGATTAGGTTAAGAAAAAATGGAACATGAAATCCAAGCCACATTAACCCTGAATATTGAGAACTAAATTACCTAGATAGGAAAATGATGGCAAGATAAAGAAAAATATACAGCAACTAAGGTGCGAAAATCGGCATTGAATGCACACGGCAAGGGAGTTGCAAATCAACCACAAATATTATAAAAACCTTGAGTTCGTTGGGGTAAAATATATTAGATATGCAGACAATTTTTTGATTGGTGTCTTGAGGAGTAAGGCCACCATGTTCAAAATACTAGAAAGAGACGTAATTTAGATGGTCAGAGGACCTAAAGTTGCAAATAAATGTAAGAAAAAACCAACTGAATCATGCAGTGTTTAACAAAATTTTGTTTGTCCTTGGTTTTTTTTTATGGGTGCTTGATCTAAAGTATATGCATGTGGTAAGTTCTACCTACATGAGGGCGGCCTTTAAAGAGAAGGCTCATGTTATGAGACTTAAGTCAAGGCTAGAAGAGTGCTGAGGAAGTGCCATCGCATAATTTTAAAGTGCTAGACCTTGGCATATGAAAAGTGATGTCGAGAGTTGGGTAAGGACAAAGCCAAAGGACATACTATCAAAATGGCAACATAACATATTTTGGCTATGTTAAAAGAAGAAAGATTTCAATGGCAAGAAGAGATTCGAAACAACCCTAAGCTCCTTGTCCCCGCCCAGGGTGTAAAAGAAGTTTTTAAAACCCCCCCTCCTAACATAAACAAGTATTAATCTTACATTTTTACGCTTACCATAGAAAAAATGAGAGGTAGATAATTAATATGAATAAGCTGAACAAGAGCCATAGACCTTGTTTAACATTCACAATGTTTACACCCCTCACCTAGATGAAGTAACCCTAGAGAGTTGTTGACTCCAACTATTGCCCATGTATGATCTATACTAGATCTAACCAACTACCCATCTTACCTTCTCTACACTTTTGATAGCCTATATTTGTCTCAATAAAGGTTTTCAATGGCATGTTCTAGTCCTCTTTTCCATTCCTGAGAAAAAGCTAACCATCGGTTTAGATAATACTATCATTGCCACCTCTAAGAGTGGAATTACTTGACGTTGCATAGTAGAACCCATCAAAGCACGATTTGCATCATCATGTTCAAGAAAAGGAATAAGGGAAACACCAACATAGAAGTATTGTAAAGGATAAATACCTCAAAGATGTATTTGTTCTCAAGCAATAACTAGAAATTCTTGTTAATAGCAATCTAGAATTACCTGTACTTTCCGAATTCTTTGATCCAAAACCAAAAAAATTCCGGTAGCTATTCAATGATATTCATCTTCCCCCATTGATAAATGAATAATTCTTTCTTCTCTAGATATTTTAAATGTTTTATAGAAAGGAGTTTCTAAAGATCCTCTAGTATTCACTCTTGCATGAATAATTAGTGATACAGTAAGTCCAGCATTCATGCCTTTAGATGCTTCAATGCAAACTCCTTTGTTTTTATAAAATACAAAAGTACCTTCGCTTTTTGAAGAGCCATTGGGAGCTTAGGTTTTTTTCCTTTTTAGGCCTACCAAGTTTATTTTTTAGGACTCAAGTCCTATCAATTGAAATGGAAAGTCGTATGATGCAAAGCTATCACCTATGGTTTTGGAGGGTGGGTTTTATTTTTGATCTTTCTATTTGATGGGTTTTTATGGGATCATTATGGTGGGTCTACCTATATGGGCGTCCTTATGTGAAGGCAAAAAAAAAATCTATTTTTTTGGTTGGTTGGCCTTTTTGCAAAGGGCCTTCTAGAAGGGTTGGAATAGTTTTGACAAAACAAGAATGTACCAAATGATTTTGAAAAAATATGGCTATTTCCAATTGCTTATTGTGACGTTGCAAAACCTTAGCAATTAGGATTTCAAGATGTAGCAACACCTTTAGTGTAAGGAATAATTGAATGTGCTTAAATATATCATCACAATTGCATGTTCTACTCCAACTTTGCTACATTTGTTCAAGTTGGCTATCATTAGGATGTGAGCTACGCAAGTGGAACAATTTTAGTAATAAAGTTGCCTCGAAAACATCATGTGAAATTCAAAGAACATTGAGATTGCTTGAGATAAAGTAGACTTAATTATAAGTCATCGCTGAACCAATCAAGAAAATAAAATATAACATCTATATGCATATATATGTATGTATAATTTATCCCCACCTTGCGCTTTTACTTATTCTAAACTCCTTTTGATTGTTCTCAATCCCACCATATTGTTTCAGGCATTAATTGGGTTGTGGAAGGCATAACACCCTTTTTCACTTAATATCCCATTTCAAGGTTGTCTATTTTTTAAAGGTCAGAACGATGCACATGTGGTGGAAATGGTTTACACTTGACGCCCTTAGGTTGTTGCGGCAAATAGAAGCGATTTATTTATTTATTTTTGCTTCTAGTGAGTTTGCAAGTATCATACTATGCACTTACGATAAATAAAATGGAATTATATTCAATATAGTTAGACAAGCTGCATTGAATAATATAATAATTCCAAAAGTATATACTTTGGATTATTTTTTACAAAGACCCAAATCCCACATAAAAACGTAGGAAGCTAGGAGGCATTTTGATTATTTTGGAAAGAAAAGAGAGACGGTAATTTAAATTGATTGCGAAAGAAATAATAACCTTTGCAGACCAGAAGGATCCAAACTATGTACACCTTCACCATATATGCTATGTAGATGACTTTATCATTGTGTGGACTTCAATTTCTGGCGAAACATATAATACAAATTTGACATCATTCTTTAAAGAAAACCTCTTTAGGTTTAATATTATGTTTAATTTAAAGAAAATTAATTTAACCTATATAATTTCAAATAGGATTGATTTTTTTCTTAGGTCTGAAAATATTTATGATAAATCCCCCAAATGTGCCTATAATTAAGAGCAACACTAAACATCAAGTGTTTGATAAAGTCCGAAAAAGACTTAAGTATGGGCCAAGAAAAAAAAGATTTTGAGTTCATACATATTGCCAACCAAGTTATGATCAACAAGTTTTCCATTTTAAATCACAGAATGAAAAGATTGATTGGATGGCTCAGTATTTGACCAAAGAAAAAATCCTTGTGCAAGCGTCATCATGACAAACTTTATGTAGACAATATTACTTTAAACCACACCCATGGTTTCAAGTTAAAAACATATACTAGTTGGAGAATAAGGGGACCCGTATGACGGTAATTGTCATGTACAGTTCTTTGAGAAGGAAATTGAATAGAAAAGGTCGATTTTCTTTATTCTTGGGTAAAATAAAAATAATAATTATTAAAGAATAATTTTATTTATAAAAAATGATATATCCCACCCATTTTTTTCATTGCATCCCCATCTTGATCAAATAAAGTTTGATTAAAAGATGATTAGGCTTTATAATAGATTACTCCGTCACTCATTACAACTAAGATGAACTTTTACTAGTTTGATATACGACCGTATAAATAGGAATATAGCTTGAGGATACAAAGGAGGTGATATGGCCAAGTGGATTAAGGCAGAGGACTACAAATCCTCTATCCCTAGTTCGAATTTGGGTGTCGCTTAAAAAAGGAAGAACGGTTCAAGCTACCTATTGCGTCATATCCAAATAAAAAAAGTCCAACCAATCATGGATTTTACATGAGTGTACTTCTTTTAGCCTAGTCTATTTTGTTTTATAACAGAATAATCTTTGCTCTATATTATTTTATATAATGGTTATATGTCATAAAGTAGACAATTTCATCATCATTGCTATGAAATGGCAATGTATAACTTGTCTGATTTTCTAGCAATGACAAGAGCAGAAGCAAGAGTTGGCTTGTTAAAAGGCCAATTCATCTTTATAATCAAGTATCTAGCTTCTTTTAAGCTTTTACGAGGTTATTTTCTAAGTGTACTCCCCTATTTATTAAGGTGTGGCTATTAGTTTTTTTATCTTCACTCCCTCCTTGGAAAAAAAGAGTTTAGTCTATATTAGTTAGAGTCTAATAGTTAGCCCACTATATAGTTAGATTAGCTTTGTTTTGCATTCATTTTGGAGGCCTACTTACAAGGATTTTTTTTTCGAAAAAAATACCCAAAAAACATAGCAATCGTGGTATGAGTTATTTCTAGTATCCTCCCACACTACAATTAAGATCATCAAGGCTAAATGACATTTGGTTTTTTTCCTCGGGCTTTGTTTTCCAAGAGAATAACATAAACCATATAAGCTTATATTGTAACATTGCTATAGGCATATAATACAAAATGCTTATGGGCTCTTCAAATTAAAGAACCACATACAAAGAGGTAATATAGAAAAAAAGAAAATAAATTTAAGGGTGGTAGAGTTTACTTATAGTAAATGAATTTTGATCTTCTATGATGATTCATATCCCTTGTGTCTGACATGGATTTCAATTATTTGCGGTGATTTATCTATGATAATCCATACTTATATAATTAGATTGGAATGACTTAAATAAATCAAACATGATTTATTTATGGGCGCATGATGCGCTCCCAAGTCACGGGGTGAATCCCACTTGAGGGTTTCACAAAGTCAAGTTGCGAAAAGTTGAGACTAGGTAGCACGCTCCCGACTTCCAACTCTAGAAAGGGGTAGAGGGTCGAGTTGGGAGCCCCGAGATTAGACCAGGAAGAGGGACTAGTTTAGCTCGTGTGAATCAGCATCCAAAAACCAACCAAATCGGGTTAGTTTAGCATTCGGGACACCCTCTGGTGTTGGGATTTGCCACGAGCACTTGGACACACAAGACTCACCACGGCCTGGACCCGGGGGAAGCCATCACCTTCCCCCATATAGTATTCTCTGCGGCTGGTCGCGGAGGCTACATCCGAATGGCACATTTTGTTGGGACTCCCGAAATGGAGTCCCGAAAGTGTCCCGGTTAGACTCCCAG
>Ga0116231_10001318_pt1 | contig 50223 bp, 26 predicted proteins | sample S1TSphgellanicum_2_FD_89695 | JGI IMG/M metagenome (GOLD analysis project Ga0116231, IMG submission 89695) | Host-associated microbial communities from peat moss isolated from Minnesota, USA - S1T2_Fd - Sphagnum magellanicum MG | ecosystem: Host-associated > Plants > Peat moss > Unclassified...
ATCCCAAAAACATTTGTGAGTCATAATTCTCCGCAACACTGCAAAAGCCAAAAGACCAAATATACCATGTCACAGACATCGTTACACTCTTACGGGTAAAATCATTCCAGAACAAGTTTGCAAAATCATAGATTTCGCAAACTTTTAGCGGCATTTTGAGAATCCCAAAATGTTTGTGTTAGATCTTATATTGGAAACCGATAGACTTTTGAGTCGATTCGCTAAGTTGTTGCGGTGATGGGTTTGCTGCAAATAGTTTCTGATGTAATGTTAATCGCAAACTTTTAGCGGCATTTTGAAAATCCCAAAATGTTTGCGTTAGATCTTATATCGGAAACCAAAAGACTTTTGAGTTGGTTCGCTAAGTCGTTACGGTGATGGGTTTGTTACAAATAGTTTCCGATGTAATGTTAATCGCAAACTTTTAGCGGCATTTTGAAAATCCCAAAATGTTTGCGTTAGATCTTATATCGGAAACTGATAGACTTTTGAGTCGGTTCGCTAAATTGTTGCGGTGATGGGTTTGCTGCAAATAGTTTCCGATGTAATGTTAACCGCAAATAATGGATAGAAGTAGTTATAATCGGAAAAGTTTTGCGATTGTATCAAGTTCGGGAGTTGCGAAGGATTTGCGATTGTACAGGTGCGAATGTTATGGTATCGCAAAAGCTTAAGAGTTTGCGAGGAATTATAGTTCGCAACAGCGAGATTTCGGAAACATCTTTCTTTGTTGTTTACGATGATATTTGGATCGCAAAATAGCCCCTTGTTGTTGTAGTGCCTAATATAGGTAAGATGAGTTTAGGGTCCATTACTCATTTCATCCAACCTACCAAAATAAATTATGGTGATTGGAATTTATTTTGAATGGAATGGAACAATGTCTTTTGTGGTCTCTATGTTTTTTCACATCTAAGTGCCGTATAGGAAGGAATTAGTGTTTTGTGCTTCAAGAACATTTGGACAATTAATCTCATTACTTTTATGCAAATAAGGATGATTCATTATTACCCTTTGGCCAAAATACATTTATTTCAAGGTTATTTCAACATGTCACATCATTAACATATGAACATGTGTTGTCTAATTAAGCTTCATGTGGATAAGCTAACATTATATTTCAAAAGATTGTTAACAAAACTTGAATAGATTTTAATGCACAAAGTACGAATGAAAAAATGCCTTTGCATTTGGCATGTGAAAACAACCATGATGAAGTTGTTTTGATACTATTTATATTACTCAATCTCTTCATTACTTATTTTAATTATTATTTTTTGGTTTCAAAAATCACAAATTATAGAAATTTGTGTGATTTCTTGCAATTATGTAAAAATAATGCGAAAGTTGTATGTATAGAGGATAGGAGGCCAAACAAAAATTATATGAAAGCATGTAGTGAATTTGGTATTAATGATCCAATGAAAATGTATTCCAAACTCAAAACAACAATGAAAATTGACTATAAAAGTAAAGATATTATAATTGTGTTATTATCAAATAGATAGTGATTTATGATGGAATATTTTTTGCTATGAATTTTTTATGTTTGGGCATTCACATATTTTTTTCTCCCTCATTGGTTTGCATTCACTTTAGGTGTTACACAACAAATGATGTTCACTTCACCTTATTATGTGAAATGAAATTATTGAAAAGAGTAATGAACCAAAAAAAAGAAAGATGCAATATTCTCACTGATGTTCATCCTATCTTCATTTATTTCCATCAAAATATTATAAAATATGCATTTTGATAAAAATTGATTAAGTTTTATGCATCACATCATTATTATATAGCATAGCCATATGATATTGGCACATTTATATTCTATGTTTTAAGTGACATGGGTGTTTATCTTTCAAAAAAATAATTTTCTTTTTCTTTTTTGAAAGAAAAAAATAAAAACATAAACCTACTTGTTTGTCAAATTATTTAAATGAAAATTAATGATTTTTATGTGAATTAAAAATATCCTTGTAACTCATGGAAACCTTTAAAACTATTATTGATATTGTAGAACATGATGGAAGACAAAGATGTTGTCATAGAACAAGCATGACTTGATGGGATCAAACCCTTTGTATGCTTCTAAAAACTCATTTGATAATCATAGTCTCTTATGCAAATATGACATATTAAATAAAACCAATCCATCCTTTCCCCCTTCGAATTGCTTTTTCTTTTTGAATCAATTGAAAATAATTTCACCTTCAACCTTAGTCTCTATTTAATATAATGGAAACCCAACCTTCCCCCCCTTCAAACCTTTATAAAATTTTTGATAAAACATTTTAATTCATGTTAATCTCATTTGAATTTGCTAATCATTCAACCTTGAAATGTGTGTTTAACATCTTACACCCACAAGTTATAAGTATCTCGACTCACTATATTAAAATGTGTTTATTGATTATGGTTGATGATTCATGTATGACCTATAATGTATGGAAGTTTACATTTACAAAATTTAGTTTGAAGATGCATTTATACCCAAATTGTAACATATGTCAACTTATCATGTTTATTCAAATGTGTACCTTCCAAATACACTTAATTGAATGATAATCCAAAAATGTATATGTATTGAATAAAAAAATTGAATTGAATTTTCATTGGAAATGTTTTTTCAAACTAAACAAGTTTAACATTTCCAAAAACTTTTAAGCCTTTAAACCCCTATGGTTAATCAAGAGTAGGATTATCATGCTAAGGTCTTGAAAGGACATCCAAGATGGAACATTGCTTACCAAATATTTAAAATCTAAATGTCCCAAATAAAAATTCAAATTGGTGGGCATTTTGGTTCAAAGAAAACCTAGGCATGATCGATGACAAAAACACACTTGAAAAACACTAAGGACGATGAGAGATGGTGGGGGAACAACAAAAAGACAAGAATGCCAATAAGGTTTATTGAAATTATACCAAATAGGGGCATAACAAAGACACATTAAAAATACCCTAAAAAGTGTTAAGTTGGATCTATGAATTTTTTCTTCTTGGGCAAAAGCCTGGGGCATTAAGGGATGTTAATTAAAAGACACCAACTATGTCAAGAAATATATTGGGGACGTAGAGGGCACTATGGTTGAGAATATTTTACATATTATATATTTTTTGACCATGAAGGGCATTACGGACATTGAAAAGGCCAATTTTTTTTAATGTTTTGACGCAACAAGTGGTGCCAAATAAGTTAATGTTTTCAAGATGTGAAGATGTTTTCAATTTCATGGATAATGAATATGATCATGGATTGCAAAGTTTGATCATTAATTATTTCTCGTTTTAGTTCATTTAATTTTTAAATATATTAATTTTTTGATATTTTGTCATTTGATTATCCATAATAGTGCAAAGTAGTGTGAAGCTCAAGTGTTTTGTATCCATTGGTTGCAATTATTGTTTTTTTTTTCAATGTGAATGTTTCCTTTCCATACTTGAATCATTTGAACTCTCAATCCATGAACACAAGCATAATGAGAATTGCTTATTGATCTTTTATCATCTATTCATCATTGGTGGGCCCTAGTTTTCCTTTTCCACTAACATTTTATGTTCAAGCCAAATCAATCACATGCCAAAATTTGGGCAACAATCTTCCTTTTTCTTTTGCCTTTCAATCTTTTACATTGTATACTTAGGAGATACAACTTGACCCACACCAATTCATTTTCTATTAAACTTGTAATTTAGAATGGTAAAATCAATTTGCATGTTTTCAATTTAGTTAGGTTATGTGGCAATCAAAGTTTTGTGAAATCCAATCCAGAAGGCATTGAATTTGTATACTTTATTATCACCATAACCAGTGAACATTATCTTCAAGTTACAAACTTCATATCATTTTTTATGCTTAACAATCGGGCCCAAATTTCATGAATTTCAAAACTTGTTTTTCCACATTAGTTTAATAAAAATAGTCAAATAAATGCAAATTGGGGATATAAAAAATGCCACATCCAACAAACTTGTAAAAATCATAAGTCTTCGAGAACTTAAACTCTTTTTTCTTTGACTCTTTTCCAATGAGGAAAATTAAATATCAATTTCACAATCATATACCAAGACCATATGTGATATCCACTTCATCTCTAGCACTTCTACCTTCCACCTTTCCAAATTTAAGCCACGTCTTTTTAATTTAGTGTCAATAGGTTTTGTTGATTAAAGCCCAATCATATGATGTGGTACATGTAAGAATATAAAGCATAGTTTGTCATTAGCACATGAGATACTAATAGCCTGCCTTCAACCTCATGCCAAAGAGGAATAAAAATGGTTACAAAATTCTCTCCAAGCCTCCGTCAAATATCAATATCATGGCATTAATTACATATAGTAAAGGACATTGTGAAGCATCATTTCATCCATATGCCTCATCCATCCATCCCGTCATGGTCTATTTACTCCGACGGGGCAAAGAAAGAATGGAATATAGACGCGGCGCGACAAAAAAAACAATAGGAAAAGTGGCACACATGCCAAAGCCCTGCAATCATAAACATCCATCAGAAATTAAGCCAACTACAAAAGGAACTCACCCCATCTCCTGTGGCCTTCTTGCCCTTTTTGCCTTTCCGCTTCTCAGCTTCTGCAAGGAGAGCTCTTGCTTCCTTAAACTCCTTTTCTTCAATCTCCTTTCAAATCCTTGCTTTCTCTCGCCTTGCTAACTCACTTATAAGCCTCTTGGCCTTAGCCTCTTTTGTCAGACGCTGGTGCTTCAATCTCTTTGACTCTTCTTCTCTTTTCTACATCCACGAAATGCAATCAACTCACCTGTAAGGCATGTTCAAGGATAGAGATGCATTGGAAACTTGCATCACCTAAACAAAAAGCACTGGAACCACATAGGATGACAAGGGAATGACTTTCCACCCACCATTTTGAGCATTTGCCTCACTATGCTGCTATAGTGAAACAAACTCTCCAAACTTTCCAAACTCTCCATTCAAAGAGTTTGTCTGTGTTTGTAGATGCACACTAGCACGCACCTCATGGAAATGGTGCTGATGATGATGCACCTGCAAACTTGGTGTGTGCACCAAATCACTGGTGGCCTTTGAGATCTGATGAGCACTCTTGGACACTCCACAACTTGGAATTCCTTCCAACCCATTGCTTGACTGGAAAAGTGCCAACATGGAGTTTGCAGCATCCAACCCCAACCCACCGAGAAATGAAAGAAAGTTACCTGAAGTGGTCCCACCAGCATGTTGCAGCTGAGTGGATTGTTCCAGAGGATGGCTGTCTGTAATTCTATTGCTTTCACTAACCTCCATGCCCCCTAGACCTGCAAATTGCACTTGATAGAGCTTTTCAAGTGCAAGATATTACTCTTGTGGCTGCTACTGTTGGTGCTGGTGGTGCAAATGATGTGTGAAGAAAGAAGCTAAGTTGCTGCAGGTGTAATCAGTTATAAGGTACTCCAAGTTTGTATGGTCAATACTGAGTTCAAAAGCAACAGTAACAGGGGGACAAGGAGTCCCCCATGATAGAAAAGAAAGAGTACGGCCAAAAATTTGAGAGTCATCACATCCTAGGTTATAGTAGTCATCTTCTAAACCGCTAAGGGATAAATTTTGACCTAAAGAAGAAGAAGGTTGCGTCAATCTCTTTGATAAGTAAAGGATGTCTTCCAAATCTGCTGTTGCCACTGCATTACCTTCATTCCTTTGTTCTCGGTTCGCATGCTCTCTTACATCCACAAAACGACTATATGGCTCAGAGATTAAGTCCAAGTAGACCTTGAAATCACTTTTAGAAATCTCTGTGAGGGCACATCATTGAAGGCAATGAGTGAGTGGTTTCCTCTCTCTGGTTAGATTTAAGCTGCAACCAAGTAAGAACTTTCCAATGGAAGACTGATCCCAATGTTACAATGAATACCCTAGATCCTTGACAAGAATAGTAGCAAGGTAAGATCAAGATGTGCCAATTCAAGCAACCTCGAAGATACATACATACACACACGACACTAGTAGATAAGAGTGTAGGAGAAAGCCCCCTTCAAGATTCTGATATGAATATCAACAACAAACCTAACATATATTCTCCACAATGCCCGAAGACATACAAAAACGTATGTGTGCACTCATTGCGCAGCATGGTATTGTTTTGGCAGCTTTGGTGGCCCTTCGGCAACACCTAGAAGTTTAATAGAATGACAAGTAAACTAACTCTTTAGAAAATTCTGCTCCACATATTAATGTTTTAGCAGAATTCAATCAAGACACGTCAGAATCTACACGTGAACATCATTATCGCCTACAAAGATAACAACGTGCCAAGCAACGTACAAAGTCAGCCGGGCCATCGAAAACGCCACAAGAGCGAAGTAATCATCTGTGTCAATAACAACGAACCATACAACAAGTAGCAGCATGTGCATAACCTTCTCTTGGTAATGACGCAATTGTTTGGAGACGAAGATGCATGAGCCCCGGGATGATGGGATTGTGGATTCTGCAACGCAAAATGTGGATCAAAGAACAATTGGCAAAGTCGAGCAACAACAACCCACAGTTTTTTCTATGTTGTGAGAATGGCAAAGTTATGTTGCAGAGTCTTCTTGCAACACAGCAAGAGCTGGAAGTTCTTTTAACTAACAAAAAGAGGAGTGTTGTCAAATTTCGAGATCAAATTCGCATGTACAATTCGGTGTTGGCATTCATTTCATTCAGTGCCAAAGTTGATGAGTCGGTAACTTGGACCGTACTCCTTTCATATTCAGGGTGAGCTTTATCACAAAATCAGATCCATGTGTCTTGCCGAAGGACAACGTCCACAGTTTGCACAAATGTACATTCATGAAACGAAGAACGAACGTTGAAACTACCATGCCATTATGCCATCACTTGATCCAATGATGTTGGATCGGTTGTTGACCATGATGTATAATATCAATCCCTATGTCGAAGTGTTCAAATGGTAAGGAATATGATGGCAATAGAAGGTGCTCCCACGGATCTGAAATTGCGCTCATTGCCTCTCGAGCAAAGGATGCCTGTCGATACAATATGCCGATGGTCGATGAAGTCACTGCATTGATGGTAGGAGATGGTTCTAAGGTTGTAGATAGGCGTGACGTTGTCGTTATTTAGTAAGTTGGCCCGTTTCAACGCATTTTCGAGCTACATGTGGGATACATGGCTCTACATTATCCGTTATTATTTCCTTACGGTGAGGATAGATGGCATCCGAATATTCCGCTCAATGGTGTTGTTGTTGATGCAGATTTGGATGAAGACCATGCAGAAGAATCTGAGCATCAAAAAAAACATCGTAATGTGACAATGGCCGAACTTTACAGTTATCGATTTCAACATCAAGACACCAATGGCATTGCGTTGCTTTGGGGTGACTGATTAAAGCATCAATACATTGTGGATGCTTATGCGGCTATCGAACAAAATCACTTGAAGTATCTGTGCTTGAATAAAAAAAACCTTTATGTAGATCTTTATCAAGGCCTTCAAGACGCCATTGCTACAGGTGACAATAGCGCTTCTGCCATCGAACAAAGGATCATTCTGCCATATTTTTTTCACAGTAGGTCCACGTCACATGGTTCCAAATTATCAAGATGCCATGGCAATCTGCAGATGGGCCCGCTGCCCGGATGCATTTGTTACATTCACTTGCAATCCCTAATGGCTTGAGATCAAGAGAGCGTTACAGCTCGGACAACAACCTTAGGATCGACCGGATTTGGTAACCCAAGTGTTCAAAATCAAGCTAAAAGAGTTGATCAATGACATTCACAAGAAGCATATTCTGGGACGCACAATTGCGGGAATCTATGTCATTGAATTTCAAATTCAATGTCATGGGCTGCTGCATGCACACATTCTCATCTTTTTTACCGAAGACTACAAGCCACACACGGTCAAGGATGTAGACCACATGATCAATGCTGAACTTTCGAATCAAGAGACAAACAAATTGGCCCACAAGACGGTTACTAGATGCATGATGCATGGTCCATGTGGAGCTGCGTTTCCCAATGCCCCATGCATGGATAAAAACAAATGCAAAAAGTAATATCCACACAAGTTCCAATCCGAGACGGTGATGGATGTAAACGGATATCCTATTTCTCGGCGTAAAGATACGGGGCACACATCAACGTTGAGGTCTGCAACAACATTCGTGCAGTCAAGTATCTGTTCAAGTACATTTATAAAAGACATGATCGTGCAATTGTTGAGATTTCATGCCAGAACGACAATGCCATCGAAAGGAATGTGGTCGAAGTTGATGAAATTAAAAAATATCTTGACTGTCGTTATGTATTTGCATTGGAAGCAGCGTGGCGCATCTTCAAGTTTGATATGCATGAATAGTTTCCTGCCATTGAGCGTCTATAATACCATTTGCCCAATCAATAAATGGTGCTATTCGACGATGACGATGATGTGTAGGAAGTGAGAGCATGGTCAACCATTTCCAGAACAATGTTGATGGAATGGTTCAAAATAAACCAAGAATCAGAAGCTGCACGAAGCCTTATGTTTGATCAATTCCCTCAGCAATGGGTGTGGAATCGGAAGTTGAAGTGATGGACGATGCGCAAGAGAGACTTTGCCATTGGTCGCATGTATTATGCACACCCGACATCAGGTGAACGTTATTATTTGCGAATGCTGCTGAACTACGTCAAAGGTGCCACATCCTACGAACATTTGCAGATAGTGGATGGCATAAAGCACAACACATTCAAAGATGCATGCATTGCAATGGGTTTGTTTGCATACGACAATGAATGGCATCAAGCCTTGGAAGAAGTCGGTCTTTGGGCCTCAGGACGATAGCTGTATGACATGTTTGCCTCCATGTTGATGTTTTGTGAGGTGACAAATCCCAGACAACTATGGGATGCACATTGGGAGTCTTTGAGCGATGACATTGAAGCAATGACATGTTGTGAGCGTGATGATCCAGCTGTTACCCTTTCTGAGGATGCGCTAAAGGATCGTGCATTGTATGAAATCGATCTGGTTCTCATCCTCAACGGACACCACCTGGAAGATTTTCCAACACTTCCCAAGTCTAATTACATCCCTTCTGTTCATGGAAGAAACCGATTGGTCCAAGAAGAGCTAGCTTATGATCAGCATTCAATGTCCACAAATGTTAATAATGTAGAAGATAGGCTCAATGATGATTAACGCAGTGCATACAAAACTATTTTGAATGCCATGACAAACAAAGAGGGCAAAATGTTCTTTGTGTATAGCAGTGGTGGAATCGGCAAAACATTTGTTTGGACAACGCTTCTGTCCCATCTATGAGGGCAAGGCAAAATTGTGCTTGCAGTTGCCTCATCAGGAATTGCATCTTTACTGCTTTTGGGTGGTAGAACCGCCCATTCAAGATTCAAAATTCCAATTAATCTGCATGATGAGTCAACTTGCAACATCACACAATAGATGAAAATGGGCGAGTTGGTGCGTAAAGTAGATCTGATCATTTGGAATGAGGCATCGATGATGCATCGCCGAGGTTTTGAAGCTATTGATCGGACCTTGCGTGATTTGATGCAATTGGATGACGCACAGCAACCGAGAAGATCTTTGGTGGGAAAACCGTGGTCCTTGGTGGGGATTTTCGACAGATCCTACCTGTTGTTCCCAAGGGAGGACGAGAAGACATTATCAGTGCTTCGTTACCTCGATCACATCTTTGGCAGCATGTTATGATTCTTCGTCTTCATATCAACATGCGAGTCATGGTAGCCAATTCTGAAGAGCAGTGAGAGTTTACCAAATGGGTGTTGAATGTTGGAGACGGTAGTCTTCTTGCCATTGTAGAAGAAGAAGGTGTCGATCCAAATTGGATCAAGATTCCGTCCCATATGAAGTTGCCAACAGAAGATTGCAATTTGAGAGGATTAATCCGAACCATCTATCCAAATCACCAATGCCACTCTGGAGGTGCCATGTATCTTATGCAACGTAGCATTCTGGCCCCCAAAAATACTGACGTTGATGAAGTCAACAATGCAATTCTAGAATCGCTACATGAAGAATTGCACACGTACCTAAGCGCAAATTCTTTGACTTCGACAGAAAAAGGTGCAAGTGTTGCTACATGAGTTTCAATGAATTCATTGTATCCGGTGGAATTTCTGAACACTTTGCAATTCAACGATATCGCAAACCATAAGCTGGAACTCAAAGTGGGTGTGCTAATCCTTTTGTTACATAATCTCAACCAATAAATAGGATTGTGCAATGGTACAAGGTTGATTCTCAAGAGATTGGGTCAGCGTGTCATTGAAGTGGAGATCATCACAGGGAACAATGTCGACAAACGTGTGTTCATACCCCGCATCATCATGTCCCCCTTCGGGACTAATTGGTCATTTGTTTTGTGTTGTCGTCAATTTCCTATTCGAGTGGCAATTGCGATCATAATCAACAAGAGTCAAGGTCAAACATCGAACAACGTTGGGGTATATTTGCCGTCTCCGGTCTATTCCCATGGTCAACTATATGTTGTTATCTCACGGTCACAAGCAGTGTAAACATCAAGATTTTCAGCGGCCAGGGTCCCGATGGATAAATGCGGAATGTAGTATATAAAGAGGTTTTGGAAATGTAGTTTGTAATTGTAATTTTGTAATATGTACCGTCAAATACACACACACCTGTGCATTAGGCACAGGGTTCAAACTAGTAGTACATTAAAAAACAGTCTTGAATCAAATCTCTTGGGCTTAGATTGTTGAGCACAGGACAGAGGATGACCCTATTCCCACAAACCTATATAATGTATGTATACCTATTGAATATCGTTTGCTATTTTGCCAAGTGAGTTTCTTATTTTGCTATTTTTTCAAGTTGACATTTCTTATTTTGCCAAAAGGCTAAGCTCATGTCCACTTCATCACTTTGTCGAGTACACTTTGCCTGAAGACTAAGTCTCCAGCCCCCATTTAAACCTAGGGCTCAAGACTAATGTTTTTTTTCTGGGCGAATTCTCATGTGGTGACAAAAAGGAATTCAGTGCAAATTTTAATACAAGGCTTTTTGAAAGAATATACACAAAAGTCGCCAGTTTTTGAGGGGAAAAAAGTTACAAGTCGCCAGATTTAGGCAATGAGTTCTTGTAGGTAGGATTCCAAAAGACATTTACTGTCGTGTCTGACCTTTAGCCAAATTTGGCTCATTCCTCTTGTGGATGATTACCAGTCCACCTACTTGACAAAATTGAAAAAAAAAACTCTGGTCGAGATCTCCTGGGCAGATCTACCCTCACCCCCCAAAAAAACCATTTCAGCCGATAATTAGGCAGCCTACACATATTGGGTAGTTTTCTTTTTTGGAGCAGAAGTTTGGGCAACAAAGGAATGAACTTTGGGCATTGAGCAAAATATAAGAATAATTTTGCGCAGTTTAAAGTGCATTCGAGCTGTCTGCAAGATTACGTCCACTTGGCAAGTTGATTATGTAACATTGCTGATGTGGAGTTGACAATTCGGCCATGTCAACTTGACATGGTAGCAAAGTGAACTTGGCAAAGTAATACAGTTGATATTTACTCAGCTTATATTGGCAAAACGGGAAGCATGACAAAATAGCAAAATTAGAAAAATATTCAGGTAATGACCAGCTTGATTTTTTCCTTTGTATTTTCAGGACGCTCCTTCTCCTGACTGAATTTTGCAGTAATTGAAAACTGTACATTCAGAAGTGTGGACGGCCCAGTACAGGAGTTGTTTCCCATTTTATCACTTTTTGTCTTTATTTATAGAACACAGCGGAAAGAAAAATCACGATGGTCTTTATATGGGGGAAGGGTCTTTTATCAGACCTTTCTCTTATACATATCAGTGTGGTTTTTTCAAATTTGTAGTGTAGCAGCAGTGGCAAGCCTCCCTAGACAGATTTCGACTTAATGGCCACAGGTTTGTACATGACCATTATATATGTAGCAGGTAGACAGACGAAGTGAGTAGACGGGCCTGTGGCAACCATCTCCCCCAAAAACTAAAAACTGGATGAAATATAGCGACTCGTTTTTGAGAAAAAAGGGATTTTCACCAGAAATTTGGATCAGTGTTGGCCTTTGGCGACGTTCGCCCAAAAAAGGACGACCGTTCCATCACAGTTTCTTTTCAGGATTTTGTGATGTAGCCAAAGTGATGATCATCCAGAAAATAATTTGGCTACATAATAGATATGCAGGTAAAAAAAAAGAGAATCCTTCTATATTCTTGACTACCTTCTGGAAGTTATCACAAGGCTCTGGAGATAGGAAATTTTTTTAACTCGAAATCTGGTGAATTTGGGTTATTTTGCCCATGCAAAATCCTTTGTATAGGTCAAAATCATATTTTTCAGGTAAAAATTTGATGAAAATTTGCCAGTAAAAGGAACACTGGTTCCATACATACCATTTTGGTGAGGAACCATTATTAAGTGCTCTTTAGAATGAAGGATTGGTTGGTCTAATCAAATGTTGCATTATTGTCCTTCAGTATAGGAGAAGGGTCTGAAAATAGACCCTTCCGGATTTGAGACCCATTCCCTCGGCCTACAGGCCTCCTCGGGCCGGAATCTCAAATCCGGAAGGGTCTATTTTCAGACCCTTCCCCTACGTAAAGACCGGCAGTGATTTTTCGTTCCGCTTCCCTGTCTAGATAAAGACAAAAAAACTGATAAAATGTGAAAAACGATGCAAATATGCAAAAGATACATTACTGTGTTTGAAAACTGTACCTTCCGAAATGCGGAAGGCTCAGTACAGGCTGTCAGGGTCTTTCACATTTCGGAAGGTACAATTTTCAATTACTGCAAGATTCAGGTAAGTAATCGTCCTACAAATACACTAAGAAAACACTACTGGGTCGTTACAGTTGGAAAAACAATTGTTTGCTCCTATGCTTTAGAAGGATTGCATCCCCTTTGAAGGACAATAAGCGTTTAATTTTAGGCCTTGGAGGTGCCCCTGTCATTTTGTTATCCTTAGTGATGCTCTTTAATTTTGCATTGGTTAATGGAAAACTGTCTTTTCTAGAATGTACTAAACACAAAAACCTTCTAATGGGAAAACGAGGTGTAAAATGCACCACCCGGTTTAGTGGTTCTGAAAATCATGCCTGGCGCCTTAAAGGATTCTTCCAGAAGACCTTCACAAAGAAAATTCAGTTTGCCTGGAAATTCATTTGGTGGATTTGGGCAGTCCAAGCTGAATTATCTGGGTTTCTCTGGAAAACGAAGATATTAGTTCAAATTGAGTCGTCTAACTGCAACAACACATGCTAGCTTCTGGCTAGGTGCGGAGTTATTGGTGACGGAGGTACGTCGTCCATGTTGTACTCGGCAGCCAAGCTCATGGAGAATTGGACACACGGATGGATATGGCCTTGTGCAGGGAATGGGAAGACTATCACATGAGAAGCTGATATTTTGAACAATATTAATGGGTTGTAAGGGTTGGTGATGGAGGTCGCTTGTGCTGTGAATAGGTGACTGTTTTTTTTTTGGGGGCTTCTCAGTTTTGGCTTTTGTCCTTAGTTTCGGCTTTCATCCCCAGCTTCACTTTTCATCCCTTATTTCACTCTGTGTCATTTTATTTTTTTTCTCTTGTTTGTGAAATCGTCTTTTTTTTCTCAGTCCATTCCCCCATTTTTCTTTTCATCCCTAATTTTTCAGTCCACCTTAAACTTTTTTTTTTCTTTTAGTTTTTAAGGGACCCCTTGTTTTTTCCTTGTCCCTAGTTTTTCTTTTCCTCCCTAGTTTTCTATCCATCCTTTTTGTGTTTTTTGTCCTTGGTTTTTTCTTTCCCCCTAGTTTCCCTTTTCGCTCTTAGTTTTCATTTTCATCCTTTGATTTTTAAAATTGTTTTTAGGTTCGGTTTCCATGGATGCATTTCCCTTGCTAGGGCCTTCCCTTTTCCTCCCCCTTTTGTTCCCCAATCCTCTTTTCCAAGTGTGGTTCTTGTTGTTTTTAAAGTTTTTTTCTTGGTGTTTTATCTCCTCTTCTTCTTTTTGTGTAGTGTTGGCTTTTGTTCCTATGCTGCCTCCCTTGTTTTGTCATGTGGTATTTTGTTAAACTCATGTCCTAGTTGATCCTTTGGCTATTTCTACGAGTTTGAGTTCAACCTTTCTCTAACCTGAAGTCCCCTATTTCACACATGTTTAAGCTTGACTCGGCACCAAAAACACTTTCAAGTCTTTCGAATTTTAGTTTTGGTTGGTGAGGAGGTGCTTTTAAATCCCCTTAAAGCCCTTCCCTTCTTTTGTTAGCTTAAGTTTAGATATTTAATCTAGAGCTCCTTGGGGCATTTCATTTATGGCTCCCCTAAGTATGCTTTAATATTCATGTATTTTGATAACACCAATAATTTTCAAGTGTGAGGTGAAATTGTTTCCATTTTCCCTTGGATTGCCTACTTTGAAATACATTAAATGTTGCTGCATAACACTTGTTTTTTTTTCCAATAGTGGTGTCTTCTCCTCCCTCCTTGAAAAAAAATTGCTCAACATAAAGAGACCAAAACACATTTGTGATGTTTTCTTTCAAGCAATTAGGAAAAGCTTTAAACAAAACATTTACTCCACACTCAAACCCTTACTACATCATTACCTTAAGATAGGCCCCCTTTGGAAGGTGCATCCCCTTTGCATTCCATTATGCACCAATTTCATCATCTTGGTTGTAGTTTAGCTTTGGGGCATGCCAAAGAGAATGTTTGAACTACTAAAACCTTTACTCTCATGACCTTAGCCCTTACATCAATTGAGATTGTTCACAAACTATTGTAAGCCTTCCACCTATCAAATTGTTGTCGACAAGCCCAAATCTTTTGATGGAGTTTTAATTAGACCTAGACTTGGACCTCTCTTATGATTATTTCAACTTTGCATTTTAATCCATATGTTCCAATCCTTTAATAGGTGGACCATCTAACATGGTATTTGAGCACCTTTGAAATTCATTTGACCTTGTAAACTTGACCAATGGTTTCTTCAAGTTGTTCTTAGTGTGTTCTTATGTAGTGGTAAAGCATATTCATGGAAGTGTAGCTTAGACATTGGGAGTTATTCAGTTTCTAGCCTTGGCCAAACCTTTCAAAGGAATTTGACCCTTTGTAATGAATAAAGTTTTACATTTGTTGGTGAACAATACCTTATGCCTTCAATTTCCTAACATATATTTCCCTTCATCAATTTGGCGTTACAATTAGATGGGGTTGTGAAATTGTGATGCACAATGTTGAATAACCCTATACTTACTTTTTAAGTGGGTGGTGTTGTAGGTAAACATTGTAGATGCTTTCAATATCATCCCCTATAGGGTCATCATTTAGGAGTTTTGAGTAGTGGGTGGTCAATTGGCCCAACTTTTCCCATTTGTTCAAACTTTTATGTTACATAGCTCCCCTTAATTTTTTAGTCATCATTACCCTTTGGGAAGCTTCACAATTACACATTCGTCCATTAACCCATGGTAAGGTGATCCTTTAAAAAGTTTCCTTTTGCCTTAGTTCATTTTTGAATGAACCTTTTCCCCTCGTGTTTGTTATTTTCCATAGCCAATGACATTCACATCATTAGTCTCACATAACTCACCTCAATGGTCCTTCACATGTGCTTCTAAGCACTTTGCATCTTAGTTGGTTTCAGTGGGAATAATAGCGGAGCTTCACATGTGTGTAATTTAATCCCTTTCTAGCCTACCTTTTGTCTTATCCCTTTTGATTGGATTTTTACACCTTTTAAAACGATGACATTAAGGTTTTAAGAATTTTTTTAGCTCACTTGCCTTTGCTTATTTCTTTTTCCATAAGGTTTTGGACAAAAAAAATTTGAGGTTAAAGGATTATAGGTGGTCTTCATGATCCTTTCATGGTGGGTTGCCCAAGAGTCTTCATATTTGTTGCAAACTTCACCCCTTTTCCAAGCTTCCAACAATAGTTTTCATCCTTTGATTCAACTTTAATCCAAATATTTGGGAGACTTTTAAGTCCAAGCTTGTTGGAATGTTTTGATGGCCCCTTAGTTAATCAACAAGCATCATTCCCCATTTCTAAACGAGGTGTAAAGTTCATTTAATTTAGGCCAAATGTTGCCCTAGTGGCTTGTTTAGGGATTTGGGCTTTTGTGGCTTTAGTCATTGTCTTTTCATTCTTGTAAAACCATTAGAATTTGAGGCATTTTTGCCATTACAAGCTCATTTGAGGATGGTGTGAATTTTTTTTCACCTTGTAGCCTAAGCTTACATCCCTTTTTTTGAATAGTTTTAAAATGGAGGAGTGAATCACATTCTGAAAAACATTTTAGAAAAATTGCACAATCATATATTTTCTAACATATTTCAAACATGACTTTTAATATCCATCATGTTTGCTTCAGATCATGCACAAATTTGCATTCAAAGGCATGGTTCTTCACACATCTAATCATCCCATCATTTCGTATGCCTTTGTAAATGGTGCCCAATTTAGATTTTATTAATCACCTTCAAGCTTGAAAGTATTAGCTTGAAAGTAATACCAAAGAAAAATTGTTCAAAATTCACAAAACTATTCATTAATTTTCTTATCATAGTATAATTCCTCACATAAAAATAACATGTTTCATATGAAAAAGGGAAAAAAATGTTCTTTGGACGGTACCTTGCCTTCCCATCCTAATTACCATTCCTTAAGTGTGTAATAATATCATAACATGTTCGTTACAAACATAGAAATAACCATAACATATAATCAATAAACAATAAAATGGTAATTATGCCTTGTAGTAGAATTATTATCATGGGGCAACAACATTGATAGCCGCTCAAGAGAGGAATCTTTTGTGGAAAATACATACATTAAAGGTAAATGAAAATTTCCCAAGGATGTTTATGTTTTGCCTCCCTCTCTTACTATTTGTCCCACCATCCTATCTTCCTACTAAAGTAATGAAACTAAAACTTTGAGATAAATCCCAAAAGAAGTAAAGTTTTGTCACAAACATTTTTGTTTATTATCTTCGTGATCCCATTTAAATACATTTAGGGATTGTTGTCTGTTCTTTTCTTTACTCCATAATGACATAAATTACATTTCTAAAGAGAAATAAAACAAATAAAAATGTGAGATAGATAGAAGAAGAGAAAATAGGAAAAAGGAAAAAAATATTAAAAATGCACATTGAAAACCAAAGAACCAAAAGGATACAACCTTAGAGAGAATTAAAATAAGGGCCTTCCAACCCCCTAAATCTTCCCTAAGTCCATACCCCAAAAAAGAACATCATTGTATTAAAAAAGTTGGTTTTCTTATATTCTCTCCAAGTTACCTCCTACCTTCTAAATAACTAGTTGGCAACTATCACCTTCTAGAAGACATGTGGTTGATTTCTTAACTACCATCCCTAAAAGTTAGTTAAATTAATGGGCCTTATCCCAAAAATGAAGATAACAATTTTCAATAATAATAAATACTAGGATGCTTGTTAGGTGACCAACATGCTAGGTAAAAGGTTAAAAACTAATTCAAGGTTAACAACCTTCTAATATATTTTTCACAACATTCTATAACATGGTAAGTTTCCCCCATCAAGTTGCTCTAGGTTTATCCCATTGCATTTGTGCTCAACCCATAGATTCAATGGGGATACATTTGTTACAATGTTCCTGAGGAAACGAATGTATATCTTATGTTGATTAAGATGTCTTTGTTTCCATTGTTAAAGATGTCGGGTTTCATGTTTATCGTGAGTAGAAAATGTTTTCTTAAACCTTTTGCCTTTGTTTTAATTGTTGTGATGACACATTAACAATGTGCTATCCACATATGGGGCTTGCATTTTGGTTGATGTTGTTATTACTAATCCTATTTAAGCATATTTAGTCTTGAGAACTACCGTTTCTAAGGGAGTTATTCCGATAGTCATGGCTTACACAAAGGATGACATTTATTATGATCAATGCCCAAGGGATATGTTCTTACCTTTTGTTATGGAGGTATTCAATTGCTTGAATCAACAAGCAAACAATTTTTTATTTCAATGTGTTAATGTGGTTTGGTCAGCTAAGGGCATTGAAGGCCTTCCTTTATCAATTTTATAAATATTTATAAGTAGAAGGTGGCAATAGCCTTGCAAAGAGCCAAGCTTCATCCATCTTGAAGTGGGCTATCATCACCAAGGAAAGCTTGTCTAGGCTTACCACTTTTTCAAGATTCCCTTTCATCTTTGTCTAATTTGCTTCATGCAATTGGTGAGGGGTTGAGTACGTAAACTTTAGATTTGTATTTGGGAAGCTGCTTTTTCCTCCAAGATTGATATTTGGATTGATGTTTTTCTAAATTAATGGTTGTGGGATTCTACTTGTTTTGCTATGGAAAAAAATTTTAATTTATTTTTTGTTGTTGTGCATGTTTTGTTGGTCCACACCAATTTCAAACCCACTATTTCTTAGGAGATGAGAGCACTTAAAATCAACCCCATTAGTAGTTAATGAGATTTGTGATGCTTTTATTTGAATTAAAATTATGGTCAAACTAGTCAAATTTTGCCACAAAACAATGTGCTTTCATGTAATGTGCCACACTAATGCCCAAACACAATTCATTGAATGTATTTTATGTCAGAAGTAAAGCACTTGGAAAAAATTTGTAGTGTATTTGGAAGGCACCTTCAATTCCCTCCTAAAAAATGGGAGGGATATTATGCCTACTCCTCAATAGTCGGAGGGTTCTTACACCCATAAGTAGGCATAATATCTCTCCCACTCCTACACCTAGTGATCTAAGTAAGTTTAATTCATACTAAATTTTGCCTCGTGCTTTATGATAGGTAAAGCCCAGGGGTGAACGACAATTTCAAAATGCGAGGCTGGACTCAACTATTGCCTCATCCTAGGCCCCTTATTTTGAGAATGGCCTCACCCTAGGGCTTTACCCTACACGTGAACTGGCACCTACTAGCACCCAATCCACTAGATGGACTGAGTTGTGAATGAACCTCAATTGAGTTGAGGTTTGGTTTCATTTTGGCCACCCATTCTGTACCCAAAAAAAATGGGTAATACATTTATGTAGTTAGGTAGGATAACAAGTGACTACTACAAAACGATATGGGTTCAAACATAGAGAAGGGCTGTTTTTACTACCTATCTGAAAACAACATTCTTGGGGGGTTGTTAGTAGGCAGGTAGGGAAGAAAAGCAACTGAACTAAGCACCATGGTTAGTAGCTAGGGAACTGGAACCCAACTGAAAACTGTTTCCCGACCACTTACCATCCATCCTTCCTGGTGCACTGGTTGATGCTGGTTTACACTCACCCATGAAAACGGAGTGCAAATACACAGATGAATGGCATGTTGTACCATCCATAATCTTGAACCACAAGTTATCTTCAGGACCCAAGGTGGAGCACTTAGACAAGGCTTTTCTTCATGACTGCACAAGGGTGAGTGGAGGAACCTTGGATTTGGTTGAAGGAAGTTGGTCTGAGTGGTGGAGAGGTTTCACCCTCTATCCGGAGACAGATCGCCAGTATAGATCGCCACACAAGGCATCTGGTATTTTTTTATATAAAAGAGTTGTCTTACTTTTCCACCAGAATTGGAGGTCACTCAACTGTCTTTTTCTGGATTCTGGAGACCCTTGTTTATAACATGTAAAATACAAGTGAGACAAGAGCAATACGGAACTTCCCTTCTTCCGTTGTTTCCTTAGAATAAAGATGAGCAGGTTTACATCAATACGGAACTTCCCTTGTCCTGTTGTTCCTTGGAATAAAGATGGGGAGGTTTACATCATACGGAACTTTGCCTTTTAATCTATTCAACAGACCTTTTGATTTTAGGAATCCAATTCAAACACGTATTCGGCCGCTTTCCTAGGTGTGACAGCCAACAATCTACGGCCTTCACATTTTAGTGCAGCCAGCTTGAGTTCTATAGTGAATGGAAGGAGGTGGACATGCCCACTGCGGGCTTGTCACTTTAGGTGGAATGAACCTGGTCCCATACTATATGAAAATTTCTAAAAGTTAAAATAAAGAAATCTGAGCTACATCGTCAATCAACGGTGGTGGACGCACGAGCTTGTCGCGTTCCTTCCTGGAATGGGAGTGGAATGGTTGTATTCCATAGTGCTTTAAAATTGTGAGCGAGCACCACACAAAATTTCTGAAGGATAAAAATATTCTTCAAAGGACTCTGAATATTTTGTACCTAAGACATAAAAATAAAATATATGACTCGAATAAAAGATATGTATTTTATTTCCACATCGTCCAAACACTAAATTTGAAGTGAGATTCTACTTAGGGTCAAAACACATGACATTGTTGACAATAACATAATTGTGGTACAATGGCGTTGCAGGTTCTAGCTTCTTATTTTAGGAGCTCCACAGGCAGTAGAAAAGTGGCCAACATAATATATTTTGGATGAAGTACAACTGTTATATGGTGGAGGAGGTGAACATTGGTGAATGTCTACAAGAATTAGTGCTTTGAAAACCCATTGGACTTGACTCTTGATTGGTCGACTATAACCATGGATAGTCTTTCTTTGTTTTTTGGGAACTGATGCAAAATTTCACCCTTGACTGTGGAGCAATCACCCCAACAAGAGTCTACAGCTCCAATCTACCACTTATGCTCTTGGATGAGATTTAGGGTGTTCAGTTGCTTCTAATCACAAAAGGAAGCTTGGCCAGATTTTTATTATGGAGGGCAGCTTTATACTAGTTTTATATTGTTTTGACAGATTTCTCAAAAGGTATCATCTTTAAAGGTAAATCGTTTGTGGAATCCTGGCCACTCATGCTAAATCTCTTATGAGATGACAGCCACCCATGCTATATCAGAATTTTTAATAAAAAGACCAATGACTCACCCAAGTGAGTGCACTTAAATAATCTGTCACCTTATATTATCTCATTTGTCATGTTTATGTGTGAGGATTGAGAAGCAACCAACAGACTATGTTGAATATGATAACTATTGCTAGAGAGTGAACCAGCACTAGTATGGCCACCTTCTTGAATAATGTCTCAGAGTTAATAATTGATTGAGGATATGAAATTTGAACCCTGAGATCCTGGTTTAGTCTAGGGATAGGATATCTATATTGTTTAGAAGTAACCCCAAAGTCAAGGGTTTTAACCATGGTATAAGTGTAGGTGCTAGTTCACCCAATGTGAGGGTCAAATAGGTGAACATCCCTTATTCCTTACAATCATGTGCGAACATACACAAAATGCTCAGCTTCATGAATAACAGGACTTATTAAAAACTTGTAAAAGCACTAGGAGACATTTCCTAGTATATTTGAGGGGTATCCTATGTCTATGGATTTGCCCTCTCCAGCACTCCCACTGTCAATGAGTAGCCATGATATTCCTGCACCTTTCACGCTGGTGATGGAATTTCTCAAGATGTGGAGATATTTCCCACCATAAATGTGGAGGAATATTTCAAAATTCTCAAAATGTAAGCCCTTTCTATGTGTTGGCCCATCAATCCTCATCATGGGAATGCTGCATGCCAAGTATTTGTCATTGGTCGATTTTTTGGTCCCCTGAATTGAATTTTGTCTTGGCATGTTTGGCCCTTTGCTACGATTCAAGCCAAATATTTGCCAAAGATTCCTAAGGTTTGGTCAATTGATGATGCCATGTTTTTATTCTTGCATTCATGCCTCAATGTTTATCAAATTTGAGGAATTTTATTGTACTTACTTCACTCTCAACTTAAAAACCAAAAAAATTAAAATAATTCTTTTAATTGTTGTTTGGCCATGTTGAGATGCATAATTTCATCTTTCGAATAATAATTGGTGTCAAAAAATTTTGAAATTAAAAAAAATTGAAAGTTCATCAGAAACTTCTTGGATCACAATTTGACATTAATAATCATGCAAGATTTAATTTTTCATAAAATTATATATTTTTAATAAAAATATCATGTATCTATATATGCTTGAAACACATATAAGGAGGATGAGCATCTTTCATTCATGATAAAAGCTTGCACTTTATTTATATGTGTTTGATACATGTTTTAAACACATGACATCTACATGTGGATAGTACAAATTTATGAAAAAATAGATTTTGCATGACTAATATTATCAAATTGTGATCCAAAAATTGTATGTTGTCAAGTATCCTTTAATGTAGACTACCCACTATAACATGTGCACATCTTGCCCTCAAACATTTTTACACATTAATATTAAACATTCTTCCTCCCAAATGCATCCATGTTGCATTAAGTGAATAGAAACATGACCATTTTGAATGGAGGTAAGCTTGAAAGGCCAAATGCAAGGTTATCAATTTGAACCCCATGTGGCATGCATTTTGGTGTCAAAAGGCATCATTGGAGTTTTCTTGTATGTGTAGGTGGATGGATGGCACGCATATGTTATATGACTTATTACATTTGTGGTAATTTTTAACTACCTTTCAATCTACTATTCCCATCTCCAAGTGGCATGAAAGAATGGTGGAGTTATCAAGTTTGTGACTTTTATAATGTCCTACATTAACCATGGCTCATGTGTAGGTTGCATACAACTATAATCACAAAGAGGTTTCTTTTGTGAAAATAATAAAACTTAACCAATGATTATTTGGTGCAAAATATTGTAAACATATATTTTTCTCTTGTGATGATCATTTGGCCCTAACATTATATTTGACCATTGTTGTTAGTGTAGAGTATGAATTCTTGTATTGTTGCAATTCTTTTTCCTTAATGTATCCTTTGTTTCAGTTCTTTTGACTTGTCACATTTTGCACCCATAACCTCTCATGTTATTAGTATTAAGAGGCAAATAACATGCCAAGTAACATATTACATGCCCCCTAGCACCCTGAACATGCTCAAAACATGTTTGGGAATGCAAAGGTGAAAAAACATAACAAAGGATACATTAAGAGGGAAAAATGCAACTAAGTATGGGGTACTCATTGCATTAATAACTATCCACAAACATAATGTTAGGGATTGTCTTGCATCCAAAGGTCACAATCATAGATAGTCATTGACCTTATGAATGACTTCAAATCCCTTTGTTATAAGGTAGGAAAATAACCTTTTTCATGTCATAATTAGTCAACAAGTTTTTGGTGAATACAAAAAGCCAAAAATTAATGTTATGATAAAAATATGTGTTGAAAATAGTAAGGAAAATAAGTGAAATAAAAATGAAATATTATTAGGAGTCATTTATTTTTCATGTTAGGGTAACCATTACATGATCATAATGATAATGTATATCACAAAAACTAAAGTAATTTAAATAAATTTATCATTTCGCTCATATTTTAGTGGAGGGGTTTAAGGATTTTCACTCCTCCCCTTGCATTGTTGCTACTTGCCTTGTGTTGTTGGTGTTTATTGTTCACCTTGTGTTACTACTATTCATTCCTTGCTTTGTGTTACTATTATTTGTTCCTTGCCTTGTGTTGTTACATTTCACTCATGTTTACCTTGCATTGTTAAGGTGAAAACACATTATGGTGACCCCCTTGGGAGCATTTTTGGGTCTAGTATTATAGTACATACAACATATTGTTCCAAAAATATGGTACATTTAATTTTGTGTATCAATTTTGGTTTTTGGGCCCTATGATTATTATTTTTACAAAACTAATGTGATGTAATATTATTTTTAAATAATAATTTTTTAAATTATCTATATTGAAAGATCCATGGTATATTTATATATATATTGGTATATAATAAGGCCATTGTCTTGTTTTGACTACACTAACTTTGAAACTTCATTAATCATTAAAATAATCAATTATAATATATAATTAAAAATGGCCCATCTCACTATGCTTTTCATCTTCCATGTGAATGTGATTATTTGTCAAAAGTTCAATTTACCACACATTCATTGCATTTTTTTTTAAAATTCATTTTTTGAGATAATTTTTTTCAAATTAGTCACATGATATCCAAACATGGTTCAAACTATGTGAAATGACATGGTTTAATATATCTTCAAGTTTCATAGAAATTAAAAATAATTTAAATTATTTTTGGAATACATTTTTGTTTTTGAATATATAGGTACACTATATTTTTTTCCACAAATATATTCCAATCTCCCACTTTATAAAATGGAATGAAATAATTTAATCTTTTTTAATACCTTGCCTAAATTATATTTTAATATAATATGCAAAAATATTGTGAAATTCTTTCAAAATTTTGAAATGGGATACACTTAAACATGCACACCCTTGGAAAGTAGTACAATATGACACCCCATTTAAGGGGTCACCATAGTGTGCTTTCACTTGTTGCTACTTGCTTTGTCTTGCATTGCTAGTGTTTGTTGCTTGCTTGGCATTGTTGGTGTTTACTATTCACCTTATGTTGTCGATGCTTGTTGCTTACCTTGCGTTGCAACTACTCAATTCTCATTCCTTACCTTGTGTTGCTATTGTTTGTTTCTTGAGGTGATGTCCTCCCTCCGCTTTCTTGCCATGTGCAAGTTTTGGAACTTGGAGCATGAGTTGAGTTAGGTTCCTAAGGTAATTGTTTTGAAACTTTTTTAATTCATAAGTTTTGTTGTTTTGTTTTGATTTTTGTTTTAATGTTTCTAGCTTTGTTTTGTTTAGTTTTTTTTCTTTAATTTCTAATTTTTTTTTTTCATTTTTTAGTTATAGGGTTATTTTTTTCTTAAACTTAACTACATTCTAACTTGCATTCTAACCTTGCATTGCATTTCATTTTTGTAGTTGCCCTTTGTAATTGCTTTTATAAATTGTAAATGCTTTTGTTGATTTGTTTATTGAGTTGCCTAGAGGTTTGCATATTATTGTTTGGTTTTTAGCCATTCATTTAGTAAAATTTCATCTTGCAATTGATAATGGAAAATTCATCCCAAAATTAAAACAAAATGAATAATAATGATCAAATATATCTAAATGATGTTGTAATGGAAGAGGAAAAAATGGAAGAAAAGTTTGAAATTTAGCCAAATTTGCAAATAGAAGAAAGTATTAATGCAAATGAAGGGGAAAAAAATGAAGAAAATTTTGGAAAAATTGCATCTTCAAAGAAGAAAGTGGAAAAATGATAGTAGAAATGCATTGTGTTGGTCATTTTATTGCGTAAATGACAATAAGCCATTGGATATTAAGTGTTTTCAATTTATGAAATGCATTTTTTGTTATGTTAGTTTAGTTTTAATAATAAACGTGAAAACACAAGCAAGGAAAGGTTTAATATTGTGTAACAATGCAAATGGAATCACTTCATTGAAGGAACATGTTTATGCAAACCATTGTATGATTATAAAACTATTTGAAGAAGAAGTAAACATTTCATCAAAAGAACTTAATGAAAAAGAACTTGTAAAAAAAAGGCCTCACGTAAATGGAAACATTATCTTTAACTTTTTTGTTGCCAAAGATTCTTATAAAAAAGGTGATGTGCAGTAGAAGCAAGTTTTGGATGATTTAGCTTTTTTAATTGTTAACAATCATTTGCCAATGCATCTTGTTGAAAACCAATGGTTAAAAAGATTTGGTTTACATTTGTGTCCAAATGTTGTTTTTCCTTTTAGAAAATAGTTTTCAAGAGAAATTTTGGTAGAATTGGTGGAAAAAACTCGACAATTGTATGTTTAATTTGCTTTGGCAAATTGTTATTCTGTAACAAGTTTTGATTTATGGATGTCAAAAGGGGCTTATGACATTTTTGCCCTTGTTATTAGGTTTTTGGGGTTTGATTAGTAGCCAAAACATATTGCAATTGGGCTTTTTGAAGCATCTAATACCTTTGGGCATGCATTAGCCAAAGACTTAATTAAATTCTTAAGCAAGTATGATTTGAAAAAATAATTCATTGTTTATGTTAAAGATGAAGGATCTAATTTAAATCAATATGACTATAGATTTAAAGTTTGTTGTAAGTGGTGACATTTTAGGTTTGACAAAAAATTCTTAGGGTAGTTATTTTGGCCATGCATTCTTTAAGGTCTATTATTATGCTTCAATTGATGAAAAAATTTGTAAGGGTTTGAAATATGTGTCTATCAAAATTGCCCAATCTAACCTTTAGAAATGGATAATTTGGTCGAAATTCAATGAAGGGTAGATACGAATGGAACAAGGCTTGTTCATATGCGATATTTTCTTTAAAAAAAACTAAACACTCCAATGAAACAAGGTTATCATCACAACTTTAATATTTCCTTATTTGTTATTACTTTTGTTGATACTTGTTATAATGTAGATAATGATCATTTACTATTTTTTTTGTAGGTTTGCCAACATAATCATTATTTTTCAAAAGTATCTATAATTTAAGAATATTATAAAACTTTGTTATAGAAAGTAAAGTTTAGTGAAGATGACAACTAGAGTTCCACACCCATTGACATGGCATATTTGTCAAATTGTTGTTGATTATTTCTCTTCTATTGTAACTAATTGTGTTTTAAACCAATATAGAGGACATTGGTTGTTAAGTGACGCCTTTCATTTTGCCATTTTCAAGAGCTTGAAAATGAGAAAAGAATAAAAAAATGCACCATTTTTCTAGACCCTAATGAAAGAGGATTTTGCTCTGGCACTTGAGTTAATTTGTTTGGCTTCTAACTTTAAAAAAGAGGTTTATATTTTTTTTTCCTTTTTGAAAAAATATGATGAAAGAAAAACACCTAATATGTTAGCTCTAATGTTGGACCCAAGATTTAAAGATCTTCATTTATTATCTTTTTTCATTGGTTGTGATCAAGAAGTAGCAAGTGTTGAGGTTGATACCCAAGGTGATCCTTGTAAGCCCCCTATTTAAAAAAAAAAAAAAAAACCTAGGTGGTTCTCACACATGGCCTTAAAGAACCAAAACCAACAGTTCTTTAAAATTAGTGAGAATTGCCCAACACTGGTTTTTACACTGGTACTAGTGTGGGTGTTAATTCACCCAAGGCCTAGGGGATTTATCAATCTTGAAACTTGTTGAAGAAAACATGTTTGAAACAAACTTTTGCCAAATTCATATTTCATTTTTTTTCAGTCACTATATGCTATGTTGGGGCAACAACCATTGCCACATGTACTCAAATGGAAAATAATCATTTAAGCTAAAAAGATAGGACAATTCACTACTTTGACCATTCATTGAGTCAACAAAAAAAAAATCAAATTTGCAAGAAATACTGACTTCTTTATACAAAGAGCCAGCCATAAAAATCTCCCCAAGTCCCAAAAAAAACAGAAGCTGTACACAGTTGTTGTTGATGAAAAGTTGAATTTGCTTATATGTTTTAATTTGAAATGCTTAATATGCTTTGAAATTGATGATTATGATATTGCATTTTAATTGATGACCATCACCCTGACTTTCCATACACCTTGAAACTCCATAATTGAGTATCTTTCTGGATTCAGGATAGCCTCGCTTTTCCTGCAAAAGACATGTGAGAAGTATGTAACAGAAAGCTTTCTGTCTTTTCTGGATTCAGGAATCAGGATGAGCTGGCTTTTCAAGCAAAAGACATGTGATTAAGGCAGATTATACTTGTGCATGTTTACCGATTTGCGAGTCGTGATTCCTGTGCACGTTTACCGATTTACAAACCTTGATTCTTGTGTATCGTTCACCAATTTACAAGAATCAGATTTAGAAGCACTGATTCGTGTGTACCTTTACCGATTCAGAAAGAATCAGATTATGTAGGCCACTTTTCTATGGAAAACATTAAACAGGCCAAAGGAAATGAATGCAGTGAGTCCAAAAGTACTGCTGCGATTTTTTCCTCCAGTCTGCGCAGTTGCCGGGTTTATTTTCACCCTGTCATGACTAGGCATGTTTTGAGTCCATGTTATGCACGTCATGAACACACTAGCGGTATAAAGGAGTATGTAACATATTACTTGCCATGGTATGTCACGTTACAAGTAAACATGCCGTATTATATGAGGTTACCGGTGCGAAGACATGCCTGGGTGTCACTTGAGAAAATATGGATGGGGCAAATTGGCAGACTGGAGGAAAAAATGGCAGCAGTACTTTTGTACTGACTGCATTCATTTCCTTTGGCCTGTTTAATATTTTCCCATCTCCTCTGGGTTGAAAGTAACTTTTGCATCACATAAAGAGTAAAGACAATTTTAATACGCTGCACGTCGAGGTTCCATTTGTACTTGACGTGAAAGAGTTGAGAAAACTATAACAAGCTATGAATGTGTGGACTCCTGATATTCTACCTATTGTACCTAGCAGTGTTTCTTTCCTATTTTGTAGTGTAGCAACAGTGGCTAGCCTCCTCCCCAGTCAGATATCGACTTAATTGGCCACAGTTCTGTACAGGACCATTCAAAGTGTAGCCAGCAGACCTGTGGTGACAAGCCCCTCCCCAGAAAAAGGAAAGTGCGAAATTTGGCGAATTGTTCTTGAAAAGAAAGGGATTTTTTGCCAAAACATTGAGTCAATGTTTCATTTTGGCGATCTTTCACCCAGAAAAAAGGATTGCTTCCTAGGTTAGACTAATTTTTCACACCTGGATTTTTTGACCATTCTTGCCCATGCTTCCTCCATGACCTCCCCTGCAGGAAATGTAGTACTAACCATTGGCATACCATCAGGCGCCCGGCCGGAGGGAGGTATATTTTTTTAATTTATTGCAGACACAAAGTCAAAAAGGCGATAAGGTGAGGCAGTATCCATCCAGGGGCTCAGGCATTTTTTCTTTTGGAGGATGGTGAGGGTGTTGGATTTATATGTTCCCAATGTGTTCTGATGAAGTTCCCACTTTGTTCCCATGAGTTCTCACTGGGTTCTCAACATGATCCCCAAGCCCCCAATGTGTTCCCCCCAACATGTTCTCAATATCTCCTCACTTTATCTCACATCTTTTGCCCTAAGTTTTACTCTTGTAAATATATAAGTCCCAAAAGGAGGAGATTACAACATATATACTTTTGGGCTGTCGAAAGCTTGATTATTTATTTTTGTGATGGTCCAATCAAAGATGACCATCACAAATAAATAAATAAATAGAGCTTTAAGGATCCCCACAAAATATTTTATTATGAATTACAATATATTATTGTGATTAATTAATACACAATGTTGAATGCAATAAACATTCCTAAGGTAGAATGCCACATCACCAAACATCCCCTTATGACCAACCACTTGATTTGTTCACATACAGGTTGATGGCCTAAACCAATGCACCTACCACCATTCAAGACCCATCCTAAGATTGAAAAGTTGGTGAGCAAAAAAATTGCTCAATCGTTTCGAAGACTGTAACTAGTAACCTAGGTCATTGTGTTTGAGCATGCCTTACACCTTTTTCTTTTTTCTTAATGTACATTTATAAGAAGATGAGGGTTAACAATAGGGGAGCAGTTGACACATTTGAGTACCAACAAATATGCATGCAAGTGATGAGCATGGGATTTCAAGTTTTTGGTAATGGGGTTATGCAAGTCAAATTTAAGCATCTTGTGAAATCAAGGAAGGGGAATTTTTTGGTTTTAGGCCTCTAGTTGTTTCTTTTGTGCACCAAAGCTGTGAAAAAATATTTTCCAATCTATGTGAATAAAGCTTTAAGTGTTTGGTTAAAGTGGTGATTTAAGGAAGATCAACAAATCTAGGGCAATTCATTATGTGATAAAATATGTTGGTGATAAGGATGGGGAAGTACATTGTAAACAACAAGACAACACCATAATGTGTTAAACCATTGATTCTTGGGGAGAAAAATCTCACTTTGGATCCTACTATGTATTTAATTTTCTTGTTGCATTAAGAATTGAATTCTCTAGAATTTGGAAGAAAAACTACAAAGATGGCACCTACAACTATGACCTCATTGCTTGCCAAAACATGATCACAATATGAGTTCCAACCTGATTCAATTCATTTCTTTAAAAAAATTCAACTTGGGCTCTCCATTTAAAAAGAAACAATGTGTCAAAAAAATTTAATTTCCAAAAAATGTGGAAGAAGATATCTAAAAGCTTCTAGAGAATTTAAGTCCTCAAGTAAAATAAGAGATAAAGAATACATAGATGTGAAAATAATGGTAGAATCTAGTGAGACCACAATTTGTTGCCATAGAGAATGCTTAAGTAGAGTTAAACAAGTACAAATTTGCTAACATAAACCAAAAAAAATATGAAAAAAAGTTTAGCAATATACATATATTATCATTTGGTAGTTAAACATGTTTAAGAAGCACCAAGTATTGTAAGCAAAATGGGATCTCTTGGTGAAAAATGTTCAAGTGAATCGGAATTTGAAATTCACACCCATAGTCTACACATCAACCACAAATGGGAAGATCTTTTTCATTCTTTTCATCTTATTTTGAAACTTGGAAGATAGCTTGGCATGTTCATAAAACATGCCTTAACTTGACTAAGGTTTTATGGTCCTAAACTAATTTTTTTTAAAAACAACGACATATCTCTTGTTGGGCCTAAACATAAATAATTAGTTTGGTGGAAGCTAACTTGGTTAGGAGGATCAAGCAACCATGACTTTGAATGTGTCTTGTATCAAAAAAAATTATTTGTTGTTAAAACCATATTTGGATAAATCTCATCTTAGAATATAATTAAAATAAACCAAAAGTCACCCAAAACCAGTTGAAATTCAACAAGTAATGCAAGAGGAAAGTTCACAATAGAAACATTAGAAAAGGCCACGGATGTAGTCAAAAGAGGGGTCACATCATTGAAGAAGGCCAAATCATTATTTGACCATTCTAATGGTAAAAATAAAATTTGAAAAATTAGTCCCCCATGCGTGTTAACATGCAAATGTTGTTGCCTAGTTACTTATTATGCAAGACTATGGATAGTTAATAAAATTACAATTTCTTTGAAATTAAAGGTTATAAAACTTACTCAAACCCACCTTACACCATTCATTAGTGGGATATTTGGACATTTTTTGTAGCATTGATTCAAGCACAAGCATCCAAAGTTGATAATCAAACATGCAAAAGGACTTGAAATCTATAGAACACAAGGATTGACCAATGAAACATCGAGTTCCTTTTACCAAAACTTAACAACACTATACAAGTAGCAACATTATAAACTAGATCACATATGGAACAATGATGAAACATGCACCCAAATTGGGAAATAATTAGGGGCAAGAGTCTTAACAAGGAAAGGTTCATAACAATATACAAAACCATTCTCTTGAAAATCAAAGGAAACTTGGTTAATTATAAATTATGCCAAAAATGTAATGGAAGGACTTTTGCCAAGTTTTTACATATTTAATGGTGATCCAATAAAACATGACTACAACACAAACTATAGGACATGGACATGCATGCATGGCCTTATAAAACAAAGCATGAATGACAAGTTTCTTATTCAAGGACTTTTTGTCATTTTTCATGATGTAAATACCAAGTGAGATTTCTCAAACCAATTAACATCTCTTAATCTTGGATGGACATGGTTCACATGTGACCCTAAAAACATTAAAACAAACACAACAGTTAAGGTTGGACATGATAACCTTACAATCACATACTTCACACATTTTATAACCTTTTAATGTGGATTCTTTCAAGCTTTTCACAACAACATTCAAGAAAGAAAAAAATAATCTTATGGTTAAAAACAACTATAATAGTGAATTAAACAAGGTTACATTGGATGGGTAAACAAGGCAATGGAAAAGGTGTTAACTAAACAAAACATTTCAAGTGTTTTCAAGGCTATATGGATTTAACATATTACTCCATATTATGAATGAAAATATTATATAGGCTAGTGAGGTGCATATAATAACACCAATAAACATTTTAGATGATGACATTAAAAACTCATATGAAACATCTAATGATAATCAATAATGAGGAATTGATGGACCTATTACAAAATTAATGAATATAATGACTCTAATGGAATATCTTGTAGTAATGGACCCTACTCATCATTTGGAAAAACCAACATTAAAGTATTATATGTGGATGACCTATGGATCTTGTTGTAACAAAACACAACATGATTCACTAGCAATTATAAATGAACTAGTTGTAAATCTAGTAAATAGCCCTACTTTTCCAACTCTGCAGTAGTATAAATCTTGTTCATTCCGACCATATGTTTGTGACTAAGGTGTGATTAATGTTCAAAGCAACCCAATTTGCAACTACAATCGTACTAATCTTATATGGCACCTTAATTGCAAGTGTTCATAATTGCATACATGACTATACTTTAACAAATCCACATTTTAGTCATACATGCAACTACAATGTGTGATTACCATATTAAGTTTAGATGAGAGTATTGATGAAAAATGAACATATGTCACCCATTATGGGTGACATCCATTGATGGTTGATAACAAAATTGCTTCTGCAACTATATTTGCAATTATATATAAATGACTAAATGACATGTGGCGTTTTTGCTATTGCAATTTAAAGTGTACAATTAATTTATACACTAATAAGTTGCTAGAAAAGGCTACTATAACCTAGTTGGTAAACTAAGTTAGGTAAGCTTAATAGGATAAGTTAAATTAGGTAGGCTTATGTACATTGGCAACCTAGCCTAGCTTACATACTTAGTTAATTGGCCTAAGTTATTTATATGTAACAATAGGCTAGTTTACTAGGTGTAGCTAGTAGGTTAGGTTATGGAGGTTAAACCTAGTTAGGCTAGGTAGGTAGTTGGTAGGCTAGGTCATTAATTAATTAGTAGACTAGGTAATATATAGTAAATAGGATAGGTAATAGGTAGGTTAATTAGTTTATTGTGTGGATATGTGATCATGTTTTTAAATTGATTAATTAATTAAGTAGGCTAGGTAGTAGATAGTAGGTATGTAGCCTAGGTGGTATGTAGTAATTAGGATAAGTATAAGTAGTAAATAGCTAGGTTAAATAGTAGGTATGGGTGTTGCCATGGTAGAGTGGATCAATTTTGGCATCATGGGGGTATTTTTTTGTAGTGGGTGTGATTACAAGTGTTATATTTTATTACATATGTTGGGTTCGGTTAATAGGGACTCATTTTCAAATGATAGACTTTAATATTTACATGGTGCAAATTTTTGTAATGTAAAAAACAAAAAATCTCAAGAGCTATGGACTTTTGAAATTGAAAAACTAGGGTGTCACATCAATTACAATTAGGCTAATGGACTTTATTTTAGTAATGATGGATCTAGAACTTGTTTAAGGAATTGGTTTCAAGGTGGAAATGTATTAATAACTAAAATGCAAAAGAGTTTTGCATCATACGAATTGAAGGTATTACACAACGGACTTTTGAATGTTGAGAAAATCTAGCCTATTTTAAAAAGTCCATAGCATTTAAAAACAACTTGGTATTTTGAGTTTAAATTTTGTAGACTTATATAAATTACTAGCTTTTACAATGCATAAATCACATATGGCAAAAAAATTGTTACAATTGGATAGATGTCATTTTGTCATCATCTTGTATCAACACTATGCACATTGTAAAGCTTGCAAAATGAACTTTGGGCCAAGATTTTTTTGGTCCACCCAACTATGCCAAAACCTATATTGTATTGTGTGGATATGTCATATATTGTTTTTATATTAATTGATTAATTAATATGGTAGGTTAGTTTGTAGGTAGTAGGTAGTAAGTAGGATAGGTAGTAGATAGCTAGAGAATATAGTAAATATTATATTGTATGGACAAAGGATGTGATACTAATATTGTAGTGTTTCTCTTTCATTAGAATTTATCCCATATTTTTTGTTTACAAGTTCAAACTTGTAAAATATATAAGAAGGTGAAAAAGTGGACTATAATCATGGTATGCACTATAATTATAGTGCATGTGTCATTTGGGATGAGCCAATAAAAAAGGCTCATCCCCAAAAAAATAAATAGAATCCTACCTACTTATTGAACTTATGTTAGGAGCCTATTTTAGTGTGGCCTAAAACAAGTTGCCTAGCCTAGGATATATTATAATTAATTAATTAATTATTATCTATTTAAATTACTGTAATTATTATATTTATTTATTATAATTATAGTAGTTAATGATTTTAATTATAATATATCTTTATTGAACAAATGGAAAATTACTACATGTTTTATGGCCATTGGTCTTTTAAACTACCATGCTGTTAAATCCAAACTGCCCATCAATGGGACATTTGATAGCATGTGAATATCCTAAATGTAGTTGTAAATGCAATTGCAAATTGGGGTTCCATGTCATACGAAAGATCATCTATTGCAATGGATGAGAAATTTTTGCCTAGTTGTAAGGTTTGTGATTACATTTGCAACTTCATGGCCATGTCATGTCTTTTGCAACTACCTTTCTTATGGCACTTGTTTAAGGTGACTAGGTTGTTTCTAGTTGCATGCATCCATTACAATTATAAATGAGTCAGAAATTTAGTTGTTGGTTTTTTAATGTCTTCAATGATAGCTCAATAGTCCACAACTATACTTTAGAAATTTTTTATTTTACAAAATTGTTGTCATTGCCACATCTTGCAAGGAAAATATGATGAAAAAAACCATTAGTTGATTATAGTAGGTCTTATGTGATAACAAATAATGAATATTTGGATATCATGTGAAATAAAAACTTAGAAAAAGAGGAAGTAGATGTAATTAGGGAGTTGAAAAGAAAAGGGGTGCCACCATGTTAATAGGAGCCACACCACTTAGATGATTTTTATTTTAGAATATTTAAAAAAAATTTAAGAATCTTTTGTTTGAAAAATTTAAAAACTTAAATCTAATTTAACAACATGTTACAATAAATTATTATATAAATATTTTCTTAAATAAGCCCCCTTAGAATATTCATGTTTGAAAATTTTCTTTTAAAATAGGAGTCCTTACAATGCTTAATAAACACTAGTTATAATGTTTAATGAATTTTTTGAATATTCTATCCCAATTAAATTCATTCCAAATCATTATATGGTGCATGTTTCCATAACATGTTTTAGAAACATTATCATCCAAACAAATTAAAAAATTACATCATTAGGACAAATTTTGACACGAAAACATGGAATACTAAGCATTAGTTATAATGCATCTTGTGGTTCTATTAATGTGGATGCGCCCAAAGAAAGGGAAGAAAAATGAACAAGGTGGCAAGTTGAAACATTTAATGTTGTTAAATGAAGAATTGAGAGGTTGATTGAAATAATTATACAAGTTAATGTCCAAAAGGCTTGGTCTCTAGCAATAGTGAAAAAAATAGGGGACAAATTTCATTTGAACTTCTACATTGGTTTTAAAATTAACCTTTTGGATACATATGTGTCAACCTTGGCATTACAACATTAGCACAACTAATAGCCAAGGCAAGGCAAAAGGTTCAATCATTTGTGAAAAAACATGTTGTAGCAAGGTTGCACCAAACTACCACAAAGTACAAAGAGGGGAAAAGGGGGGGTTTGTTGCAATAATAAACACCAAGACCACGATGGAAATGGAAACCATGAACAGACTAAGAGACTAAAAACATGATCAAGATGCGAGGGGTGCAATAACAAGGTCACATGAGGACTTGAAGGAATAAACACAAATAAACTAGGAAATGATGAACACGATAAAAAAAGATGAACACAAACAAACCAAAAGAAAATAAGCATGAACAAAGCAAGGGAAAACAAACATGGTTGGACCAAGAGGAGATGAACATGATCAAGTTCATTATAGTAACAAGCTCAAAAAGACTAGGAATATAATCAAAATCAAAGGGGCCTTGTAACAAGTGTCAAGTTCACACCAAGACCATTGAAGGAGATGACAAATATGATGCACAACAAAGTGGATGCATTGTTTATCGATCTCCTAACGAATGTTGTTCATGCATCACAAATTACTTAAACACCATGAAAATATGGTTGAATTCAAAGTTCCACCGATTGAAAAACCTACAACGATGACTTGCAAAAGCATGACAAAGAGAATGTTGGTTACCTACACTAGGATTGCACAAACCAAGAAGAGAATTGGAAAACATTTTGGAACTTAGGTGCAGAGGATGTTTAGTGATATTTCTTAGGATAGGTTAGGAATTTGGGTTTATCAATCCTTAAATGCCCCATCAAAGTTAATGGGATTCCCTTTCAAGATTATTGATATGATTACTATTCTAAGATGAATATTTTCACATTCAAAATATGATGGAATTGAGTTTTTTCCATTTTTTTACGATTTTTTTCATTTGTTTAAATGTTGTAAATTGATCATTAGTTCCATGGGGTTTGCACATAAGTTAGGATCGGTTTGATATGAATGTTTCCCAACCTCTTGAGTTTCCAAACTTTGAGGAGGCATAACGTTTTACATACATTACCAAATGTTGTATTCTAAAGCATTGTGGTTCAGGTGTTTGGAGATGGGGAGTAAGATTACTTTAAACTTTCAAACCAATTGAGGCATTTCCAACTTGCCATGAACAATTGAGTCCTTAAATGTGTAGTGATGGGGTATTTTACCTAAAGGCCTAAATGGTGCCCATCATTTAATTGTTCTTAAAAAAATTTAATTCAAGAATGAGAAATGCGGACCCTAGTAGAGATTTTTGTTTAGTTTAAAGGTAAGCTATTTAGTGAAGGTAGGCTTAAAATACCAAAATGCAAGCTTGTCAATAAGAGTTTTGCGCAACATGGTTTTGGTTGTTAAAAAACATCATTGGACTTTTCCTAATTTCCATATAATTTCAAAGGTGATTCATTGTACTCACCAAACAAATGGCCAAGTTTTTAAATTGTATAAGCTTAGTTCACCCAAGGCCGATCAAAGAAGGGGGCATTAATTGAAGCAAAAATGAGTGACAAATATTGGTAGGAAAAGAAATTTTGCTTTGCTAATGAATTGATGCAACATGCACCCAAGAAAATCATGGGGAGAAAAGGGGGTTGAAGATTTTTAAAATTTTGATGTTCCTAATGTCTTTTTGCCAAATGCACATAAAGTTGTTGATTGTATGTGTTTAGATCAAGTTCTTAATGTGTTTCAGTAGATGTTCCTAATAACTCAACACATTTTATTTTATAAATTTTACTTGAATAATTTATATAATAGGTGGGCCAAAAGGAAGCACATGTATTGTTATGTTTGGAATTGCAAACTTATGTTCACATCCCAAAGTTTCAAATTTAAAAAAAAAATAAATTGGGATGCACCTCACAATTCATTAATAACAAAAATAATAATAGGCAACACAAAAATTGTGGTTCCAATGAATTCATGTTGATTGAATATCAGTGTTTCATTTTTTATAATGGATTCCAATATCAAGGTACACATTATTTTCAAACCCATTGCACACCCCATAGGCTTTGGGTATAGAAAATAAAAATAAAAATGCCCTTAACTCATTTAAAACAAAACATTGTTTAATATATTATTTGTTAGATATCAATTTAACGAGGTATTGAGAAGAAAATTTTGGTGTTTCCTTCCTAGGTATGACCATGCATTACACATCCAATTTATTTGATTGAACAAAAGGAAAAAATTGAACCCTTAAGATCAAATTTATTTCTTTGATGTATGTGTATTATGTAGAATTTCAAAGGTATATAGGAGAGAAAATTGGGCTTGTTAGGTCTATGTTGGATCACCTCATCACTTAATTATGTTGGTCACCATTTTTGGTGTAGTTTAACAAATAAGTTTCATAAAATGGTGGGTATTTAGCATTAGGCTTACCTCCATTCCAAGTCCCAAAAGGGATCAACTAGTTTGTGCATTCCAAAATCATTAATCTTAAATAGTAGTGAAGTATTTGGTCAAAATATAATATTCATCATATTTTAAAAACATCCTTTTATCTATTCAAATTTGGATCAACCATTTATATTCATGTTTACAAAATGACAACAAATGAAAAAACCTAACAATTTTAACTTTTTTACAAAAAAAATTCATGTCTACCAATTGAAATCTTGAAAAGTCATTCCATTTCAAAATTTTGACCCATAATCTGTTTGTGCAATCAAATGTATTTGTTAAAATGAATTTCTTGTATGGGTTCATTTTATTGATTATGTGTACTTTCTTTAGAAAGTTCCCAAATAAACATGTAAAAAAAACATTTCAAGGTTATGGGGCTTACTAGTTAACGTATGATGTGCATGTAACTTGAAGGGACTTATAATGTAACTTCAATGATGTAATTACGAAGTGGATTTAATATATGTCATTTATTGGGTAAGGTAATAAGGTGTCAAAAATCAATAGTGTTCATTTATGATTTATATATGATTCATTAAGATTATGATGAGTCATCATTAACAAGTCATAAGACAAATTAATGTGCCGCATTAAAGTTGAATGAAGGTGAAAGCACGGTAAAGTAGACACAAAAAGTAATGTAAGCAACAAAATATCGAGGTCCTTAAATAAAAGGATTAACAAGTAGATGATTTTATGGGGATAATAATTTATTTTTGGGGGTATATTATTTTTTAATTCTTGTTTGCACAGACTTCAAAAGCTAAATTGTTATAATCAAATTTTTTAAAAACTATTTACAAATATTTGAATTGGATCTAAAATTTGTGACAATTTGAAAAATAAAATTGAAGTACTCTAAATTAGGTGAAATATTTTTGCAAATATTTGGTTCTTTTTAAGCACCTCAATATTGATGTGATGAACATTTTAATATAATTTTTTTGGTTAATGAAATTTATTTTCATAGTTAAAATCATCCCCAATTCTTAAAAAATGACATAATTTTTAAAGATATTTTTGAGATAATTTTTCAAGTCCAAATGATATGACACAAATTGCTTTGAAAACCTAAAAAGATGTTAGAAAACTTACTCATGAAAAAATTAAAAGTTTCATTTGTTTTGAAATGCTTGAAGAAAGTTACAAATGAAAAACTAAATTTTTATTTATGTTGTCAAGTTTTTAAAAAGGTAACAAATATGTACAAAATATTGTGCTTGCACCCATGAATTATTAAAAAATCAGCTCATAATTTAATGTGCATAACTTAAAATTGGATGAATCATGTAATGAATCGCATAGGGGACTCTTAAAGTTTTAGAAATTTTTTAATTTAATTCTTATCATTAATTAATATATAAATGAATATTTAGAGCTATTTTATTTTATTTTTACTAAAATGAAGCTTCATGTATAATTCTCAAAAACAGGGAATTTGCAACAGAATACTCCGTTTTCAGAAAATTGTATCGCCATTTGACGATTTTTGGCCAAAAAAAATCACTGGTATAAAGCACAAGGCGCGCCATATGGGGAAATATCTTTTGCGCCCATTAATGTGCTGAACAAAATTACCTGAACATGCACAAGGCCCCATACACCTGCCCGGGCCCGCGTTCCGAAAGTCAAATTTGTGCATATGATGAGGTGCAGAGCGAATACCGTAAAAACCACGTGAGGGCTTTTTTTTAAATGTATAAAACAAGGGCTGTGCTTGCTCTGTCTATCCCATGCTTTCATTCAACTGCAGTCTGATTGTGCTTCGCTAGAAGTTCACACTCCACACTCGAGACGCTTAGCTGCTGTGTATGTGCGCATTTTTCCAAGTCTTTGTTTGGAAGTTCATCAGCAGATGAAGTGTTTGGAAGCCCAAGGCCATCAGCAGACGCCTCGGAAGGTCAATGTGTTGTTCAGGTCATTTTGAATCTTGAGGTACCTGCTACTGCGATAAAGGAAAGCAGAATCCGTTTCTGTTCTTCATACTTTAGTTCTACATGAAATTTGAAGTTTTCGTCAAGTTTTTGTGAAGCTAGCAGGATTTTAAGATCATAAAATAACTTGGTGTGCACTTGGTATCAGGTTGTGTACGTGTGCTGTGGAGGATTTACGAAACTTGTACCCTTGGATATTGCTTGTTCAATGCAGGGTGCGGATCCTTGATAGGTAAGAATGTTTTGTGGTCATTTTCATGAAGATGAATCCTGTTCGTTGTTTCCAATTTTATCCAAATTCATATTTCTTCCTCAATGCGGGTCTGGATCCATGGAATCTATATGTTCAACATTTGTCCATCCCCACACATTGTTTCATATGTCTCCGCCTTTAGTCAAATTGTATTTACTCATGTCTTACATGCACATGTTCGAGATCTTTTGTTTGACTCATGTCTTATGCACATGCTTGAGATCTTTCGTTTTTGGTGTTTAGTTGTGTTGCTCCAAACTTTTAACATACTGGAAAGATGCCCCCAACTGAACTAGTGCAAGGAAGCGGTTAAGCTTCATAGAACCTTTACTTGTACAAATGTGCAGAACATGTATGCTTTAATCCATTTAGTTGTGTAAGAAGAATTCTGTGGAGTAGGGACTAGTTTGAAGGGATCCTTAAAGCTTATGAAACTTCCAGATGGCTCAAAGGTGAGTATGATCCCAGACTGTACCTCATAGTTAACTGCCAATCATGTCCAGCGAAAGCTCTTATGTACATAGATCAATGCATCAAGTATTTTCTGAAGTGGCAAATAGCTTCCAAACAAGCTACTTACCAACCTGAACGAACGTGTAGCTGTAATACGTCCTGACAATCAGTTCTAGCAAAGTGTGGTGGATTTATAATGAATTATTATACCATGAGTTCTGTGTAAATGAGATCAATAAAAATCCTTAACATCTGTAAAAAAACTAACCGACCAACATTTCTGGATCGCCAATGTGGTTATGAAATGCTAATTATCAATTTTTACTTCTATCCATCCCTCATACACGATATGAGAATTCATGTGTTTCGTTGATCACAATAATATTGTGAAATTTATGATTACACGAATGTGCAGGTTGTGCGGCATTTCATAAGGATACCAACATCAATATTGTCACATCAATGCTAGAATTGTGCTTGTAACCTTCAGGCATCTGATGGTCACCGGTACCTCTGGAAACCAGGTGTGTTATAACTTTGCTCCCAATTTAATAGCCAACAAAGTTTGTGATATATGTATCTGGGAAGATTAGTTAAGGAACTTGTGATTTCTTCTGTTAAACAAAGTTCCAACCTCTTCACATGTGGTCTGAATGCTCATGTGGCAATAAAAGTAGAGCTATTGTGTGATATCTCTACTCTTTGGTGGGTTTGTGAAACGACTGTTATCAAATGTTTTTCATTCTCTCATCAATCTCAACTCACTGATGTCCAACTTCTAAGGTCTTGGTTTGTCTCTCTTCCATGTTCGAGAGGTATAAGCCTTGGGTCGATTTGATGGGTGTCATTTATACCAACAAAATCAAAGATTGATAACTGAAAACATGGTGTTCGCATAATTGAAACTGCTTATAAATTGAATATGAAGTTCTAAGGATTGGCATAATTTTTCTGCACAGTAAATTGCACAAAGTTGTCATAACCAAGTTGCAGAGTGTAACTTCATACTAATGCCTAGGTGAAACAATATTTTGTGTTGCAGAACATTGAAGACACAAAAGACCAAATGTGAAAGCAAGTGATATTGTGAACCAGAGAAACAGAAGGTGATAAACGGCTTTGAAGCATATTCAGGCCCTGACGCTCACAAACTCGGCCAATTGTTTCAATCCAGCTTCGGACAAGTCATGGCCTCACCAGTTCCAAAGATCAAGCTGTTATCGGCGAGTAAGATAAATGACACGGATCCTTTGAAAGACAGTGACGAGCCTTTTAGATCTGGTGTACCTAAGTTGAAGCGAAATGGTGACAAACCTCACAAATCTGGTGTAATTACCTTGATGGAGTTAGCCAGGGATGGAAAGGACGTTGACGCTTTCGAGGCCGCGTGGCATGATGTTAACTTGAACAGGGAGGTTGCGTTCAAGGATGTGAAGTTTGAAGAGCAGGAGACAGCACTTGCAGGGTTGTACGTGGGTAAACCGCAGGGCCGAGCGCTTGCAAATTTGTGCAATGTCGAACATCAGGACGAAATGCTTGAAGTGTGGATCAAAACTGAAGTGCGAAAGATCGTTGAAGATGTTAAACTTGGGGGATGGAGAAAGAAAAAGAATCGGTCTCAAAATTGGGGCGAGCAGGTGAAGGACAAAGCTGGGCGCACAGGGACGAACGACGGAGTTGGGGGCAATGGGACGAACGATAGGGTTGGGTGCAACGACCTTTGCGGAGGTGGGCGCAAAGGGGCGACAGACAGAGTTCGGGGCGAAAATGCGAAGGACGGAGTTGGAGAGGAAGAGAAAAAACTACCGGACGTTATACACAACGCCTTACCTGCTATTTACCCGGGTAGAACAGCATTGCATATGGCAGCTGCCAATGGGAATGTGAAGATTGTGAAAGCAATATGTGGAGTGGAAGATGTAGATTTGAACAAAAAAGACGTTTTTGGGTACACACCTTTGCACTTGGCTTGCTATTCACTTCATGAAAATCGCGACAAAGTGATCAAAACATTACTGAGTTATAAACAAATTGATGCTAATGTGTCTGCCAAGGTGGAGGGATACTACTTGACTGCCTTACACTTAGCTGTTAAGGCCAAATCCAAAGACGTTGTGGATATGCTTTTAGATTGGGATCCACAACGTAAAAGCGACAGTAAGGTCCTAGATGTCGATGCTAGATCCAAGTTTGGATTGACAGCCTTTCACATTGCTGTAAAAGAGGCACTAAAAGCAAAAGATCAAACAGAAAGAGATGATTGTGTAACGATATTAGTAGGATTTATCAGATTTATGAACAAGCACAGCCCAGAAGCTATAAATAAGTCTGACAAAACAAAAAGTACCCCACTCCACACCTGTGTAGAGGCTTATGACTATGCACTAGTGGAACTATTATTAGAAGATGGGGATAAAATCGATCCGGAGCTACTTGACGCGAAAGGAAGGACGGCTTTGGAGATTGCTGTTCATCAAGGTGACTACCCAATGGTGCAAAAGATCCAACGCTATTTGGAGCGCGCTGGGCTTTTTGGTGATCATCAAGCATATGCCGACTCTGCCAATGCAATCTTGGTTGGTGCTGCACTTCTTGCAACTGTGACATTCACTGCATGGGTGCAAATCCCAACTAACGATTCCACCCTCTTTTGGGTGTTCATCAGCTTCTCTTTCTACTTTGCCATAGCCACATTTATTGCTGCAGCAGGCGCTGCCATACCGAGTAGAGGCACCACACTTGGCCTTGTCCGACGAGCGGTTCTTGCATCTGCCATTTGTCTTGAAATCTCCCTCGGATGTGCTGTAGCAGCGTTTGCAACTGCAGGGTTTCTTATCTTACCTCCTGGTAAACCGCATAGGAAAGTCATAGCCACTACAGCCATTGGAGGATTTGTCTGTTTTTTCTTCTTACTTAGCTTTCTCCGGAAAATCACAAGAGCCTTAGATCCTATTTTCTTGTGGCTAGATTATAAAATCCAGTCACAAGTTAGGAAACTCATTTGGAAACCTGTAACTGAGGGAGTTACAAGCAGGCTGGTACCGAAGCAGCTTGTGACAGACCTTAAAAAATGGTATAAGGAACAGGTAACTGACCCTGACCCTAAACGAAACTCTCAAGCTTCAACTGGTGACGACTCAACAACTTCCTCCCCTCATGACAGGTCAACTGGTTCCTCCCATAATAAGAAGTCGGAAGGAAGTTCAAGCATGGGAAAACGTTCTGGAAGGACGGGGAGCACTTCATCAATGGAAGATGGGAGTAAACCTATAATTATTGCAACTGAAGCATAGTTAACAACCTCTGTTGTGACTCGCTAGTTTGACTTAGTATATCATTTAGTGCACACTCTCCTTGGACATGAAATACGTTGAGTTTGTCAAATATAAATATATGTTTTTTTCTTCTGCTGTATAAAATATAAATATTTTCTCTTTCTAAGTTTCTCGCCTTATATCCAATCTTTTTCATGATACATATCAAGCCAAGTTGAATCCAGTGTCAATTTAAGGGTGTTTTTCATTTTACTGAAGTGGCAGAAATAAATGAGAAAAAATCATTTATTAAGTCACTTAAGGATTTGGTGGAAGCAAAATCATTAAGTGACTTAATAATACTGAATGTGGTTAAAAGAAAATGTATAAGTAACATAACTTGAAGTTGATGACATGATGATTTGTGTGATGGGCTCCCCATTCGAAGGGAAGTTAATACCATAGTAGTACCTCTTCATGTTGGGCACTAGGGTGCCTAATAATTATTTTATTTAAAACAATCTACTTCAACAGTAAAAAAATATTGTTTGAAATTTCAACAATAAATATAGGCAGCTTCTTTGGCATGTTCTCTGACTTTGAACCTTTAACATATCAAGACATTTTACATGAATTTCTATTGCTTCTTTTTGCAAAAATGGGGAGACATAATGTTCCACTAAATGACAGCATAGAGAAATGTTGTAAATTATTGGATATTTGTGGACTGGCTTAAAGCAAAAACCTCCTCTATTTCACCAATTTTTTGCAATTTCCCTCCGTACCAATTTTATTAAAATTTTGATATTTAAAAAAATTAATTTCAAATACATGTATATCTAAAAATAATTTAATCCCTACAGATATTTATGTGCATGTGTAAGAGGTAACATAATCGGTAGAATATGGAGCATTACCTTTCCTCTAATTGAGGAGCACGTTTGATTTCAACCTCACGTGAATGTATGTAGAAGAAGAAACCTTGATGGGACCAATTGTTCACATTTGGATAGAGTCCTGTGTGGAGTTTAGAAATGGGGATTATGCTAATCCAAATTATTATGTTAATTAGTTGGTGGATGAAAAGCCTAGAGATCCTGCATTAGACAAGCCATGGAAACTTCAAGATAACAAAGTATGAAAAGTAGACGTCCATAGGGACCCTACCTGTTGGTCTTTATGTTTGTGTCACCTATACCAATTTCTTTTTACATTGTCACTTAAAGTAATTTTCCTTTGCATGAATATCATCATATGTGCACAGATTAATTTTTACTAATCTTAATGAATTCCCTAACTATCTCTATTTAGTATTTGTGTGAATTATTCAAGCAATTTGAAACTGTATTCCAGCCACGGTTTTAGAACATCATTTTTTTGTAAATTCATAAGTTACATTACCTTGGAAGCCATAATAATGTTTAGGCACCAAGGATTCATTTAAAATTTTGTCAAAAACTCCTCGCATTAGCATCCCAAATTCCATGGGAATATGATGTTGATGACAATATCAACATCAACAATAATCCACTCTAATTTTCGGTTCAATGTCCAAATATCTTTAGACCTTTCAAAGACTTGGGGTTAAAAAGCGAGGGTTCACCTTGCCAGTTTGACAATGACACGCAATTGCCATGCAATGTCCAAGAAGGTTAAGCAAAGTGAGCTTTCTTTTAACAAGACTATATTGCAAGGGTAGGGAGGTTTTTTTCCCCGGAAAACAACGGCAGACCCCATGGCAAGCGGTTGGCACCCCGAGTCAAGTTCATGCCAGCCTGACTTTCACCTGCACACCAGTGGGTTTGAACCCAGAACATTTTTTTAGATCCCAGGGTCCCAGATAGCGGCTATGCCACTGAGTCATCACTCCTAAGGTCTAGGGTTGTCATTTCAAAACCAAATCCTAAATCAATTCTGGCGAAACCTATGTTGCCTCAGTTTTTGCATCTATTCCACATAGGTATTCTGAAATATATTACAGGGCGATGTCCAGTGAGTTGTTTTTTATGGAGAATTTTTGTCAAAAGGCAACATAGTTTTATGAAAATGAAATATTTTGGCATCAATTCCATTTTTTCTGAATAGAAATTCACTTGAGAATGATAGAAAACTGTTTTTTGGGGCAGGTTGTCATCACGTTTATGTCTACTAGTTACAATTTTAAGAATTCCTTGAAATAACATCACCATCTAAGTCATAATCTGCCCACGGACGCTCTTGATTCCATCAGGAAAATTAGGGCCAACCTCCAACAACAAGTAATGAATGTATTTAAGATTTGTATTAATACAAATGATTTAAATTGGTCAATATCTATTTTTGACAGTAATATTACGGTGAAAATGCAAATGAATTTTCTTCACCCCTTGTGATTGAAGAATGGCAGCACTGTTTATCAAACCATGCTGTAAGGGCCTCCATGAGAGACCCTGGTTAGTCCCCAGGACCCAGGCTGGTTTTGAGAAATGCCTGGATTGTAGGCCTTACATTAAGTACACAGACTAAGGCAAGATCAGTGATACTCTTGAGAAAACTGCCTTGAAAAATTTGATTTCGACCTTGGTGAATTGTAAAGTTTTTCTGGAATAAAAAAATGATCCAGATTCACAAGATTTCAAAACCTTAATCGTCATGTTATTATATAGTAAGTTCCCAAAAGGTCAATGGTTATATATTTTAAGCAGCACCTGAGATTTTTAAAATATTTTTTTATTGGCTCTGCCCATAGGGAAGAGTTTATGCATCTGTGCTGGATTTGGGGATAAAATTTTTGCTCAACCTTGAACCACTGTATGAGTGACATGTGGACATTCATCTACTCATATAAGATAGATGGGCAGCTTCCATCACGAATCTAGATGAAAAATTCTACATCCAATATTGAAAGTTTTTGGTTTAACTTTAAACTCACCATACAAGGCAGAGTCACGACATGATGAGTTGCTTGTTTGTTACTAAATAATAATATGTTTTGAATCTATTTTAGATGTATTTTAGAATATATTAGATATATTTAAAATATATTATCAGAATGAATTATAGACACCTTATTTACATTTAAATAATTTTATTTATTTTTAATAAATTGCACTTCATTTTTGTTTTGCATGTTGTTTAGAATAAAATGAAAGTGACCTCCCCAAGAGTAGGTTCTAGTAAGTAGCAAATGATTAGGATGATGCTTAAGTTTTTAATTTTAAAATCTCATTTATAACTAATTTGGCTAAATCTTCTTGTGGATGACTACCATGGGCAACATCACAAATTGAAAAAAAAGGAAAAAAGCTAAAAAAAACCAAGTTCAAGAGTGATTTTCTTGCAACAAATACTTTTAATTTACCCAAAAACAATTGGGAAAATTTTGGAGAAATGTGTTTGTCTAGAATAAATTTCACTAATTCCACTAATTTTTTGGAAATGTTTAAGAAAAACCCCTGAAGTGCAACCTTACTAAAAGATATATTATTTTTTAATTGGAGGCCTTGTTTATTATAACCTTGTGGCCTATTTCATTTCCCCCCTCAACTAGGATTAAGAACCGGAATATGTTTAGTTCTTGGTTATACCTCCAACATAAAAACCAGTGTTGCCTTGTTTTTAGTTTTAGATGAACCATCATTACAACAAACACAAAGAATTATTGATTCTGGTAATTTTTAATTTTTCAAAAAATCAAAACCCATCAATTTTAGGTTTGAATCAAAAACATTTATTGATCATTCTCAATTTTAACAATTGTTATCTTGACAGGATCCACCAATTTGAGTTTTAATCAGATTCTAGATTTTAGAGTGTAAGGATACCTTGGTCAATGAGGCTAATGGATTTTGGATCACAATTTGTAACATTTATAAGTTGTTCAAATGCATAATGAAGGTACAAATTGCTTATGTGATTACTGAGCATTTCTTCTCGTGTCATACTAAAAATGCAAACAAGAAAATGTCTTGCTTCTTTTCATTAGTACTCTATCATATTGGGTTTTTATGAAGTACCCTACCTCCTATTCACTTTTTTTTCTACTATTCATTAGATGGGCTGCCTTCCATGTTCTGGTTTTTTTATGCAATGGGCCATGTGATTGGCCCATCACCAAAAGGAGAAAAAAAACTTGCAAGGCTCCCCCAAACTAGCAATTCATATGTGAAGATAGAATGCCTCCCTCTTTAGCTCACCTATATCGATTAGAGGAGAACTTTGAGCAAAGGATATGGGATAAAATGAGGTGTTATTGGGAAGACATTTGGGAAACACATTGGGAATGTGAGGAACATCAAGATGAACCAATTAGAAACTTGAAGAACATATGGGAACAAGTTGGGAACACAATTTAAAAAAAACTCCATCCTCATAGCCCCCCTCCCTTTGCAAAGGAAAAAATGATGAACCTTTTTCAATTTACGTTTTGTTGTTTCATTGGCTGCATGCATGTTCTATTGGTAGACATGGCTGCCGCCATTTTGTGGGCTCAACCAATACCCCTTCTACAAAGCACACCATACATATTATGTGCCCAAATTTAATGGTCTTGGGGAGCTTGTCAACACATTTACATTTATTGAATAGTCGTTGAATTATTCTATGGAAACTTATCACTAATTACTGTCTCAATCTTTGTAGGTATGCTTGCCACTATGGCTCTAACACATAAATGAAAAACAAAACTAGCAACAACTTGCCTACTATGCATAAACAAGTTTCATTCACCATCCATCCATTCTCTCTGCTGAATTTCTTTTCTAAAAGAGAATAGATAGAATACTCTACCATAGCTCAAAATAAAACACAATACAAATTCTAGAGAAGCCTATGTATTACCTACACCTAAGAACCAAAACCAACCAAATGAGCCATAAGAATGGTTGAACCAATTCTTGTGACAATTGTTCACTCCTTCAAGAATCATCGAACTAGTTCTTGTGACAATTTTTCACCCCCTCACAAATCATCAGGCTAATTCTTGAGACAATTCTTGAACATTGAAAAATTGTTGATTTGGGTTTTAAGAGCTAGATTAGAAGAGACTAATTCTTGAAACAATTTTTGAACATTGAAGAATTGTCAATTTGGGTTTTAAGAACTAGATCAGAAGCAGGCAATGCTTATAAAAACCTGCATAGTTTTTGTAGTGTAGCTGCACGTAATAGGTGAATGAGCTCATCATAATGCTTAATGTTTCCAAAGGTGAAATTTATTTTTTTGAAAACCCCATTATCATTTTTTACTGTTTTTTTTATAATAGTTAATGAGAATCTTTTGAGTACCTACTAAGTACTATGGGAAGTTTTTCTTATAAAAGTGCAACAATTTTGTATGCCTTGTAAAACCCTCAAGGGTGAGCTTTATCAGATTCAAGCCCATGACTAAGAGAGCAAGGGTGTGATTCATGAAAATTGGTAGGTTTGTGCGCATTTTGCACTAGGCCTTAAATTTGAAGCCTTAATCCCCTTGAATGACATCTAGCCCTTCAAAGGAAGTGCAAACTATTTCAAGAAATTTTTTAACTCAAATGTGAAGGGCAAAATTTTGTCCTTCAACATGAATGGCACTTGTTGAAATGTTATTTGAAACTTGACACACTTTGATGTTATAGCATGCATTACAATTTGTAATACACCAATCTTGGGAGACACTAAATATTCCTAACAAGTTCTATTCAAGTTTGTCATTTTGCACCTTCTCCAATTCTACACAGTTTGCTTGTTTTACCCTCACAAAAAAATATTATGTTTTTTGATCTTGCATGTTTTGTTGTCCCAAACCAATTTGGATCCTGCCATCTCTTAGGACAAAAGTGAGATTTCTACCATTAACCTACTTCTAGAGAAAATAGAGGTAATGTAATGTTTTATTTAACCTAGAACTACTTAAATTTGTCAATCAAACCCTGCAAAAGAACCATGTGTCTCTATGGTTGGCACAACTTTGTTGACTCCACAATGCTTCTTAAGGGGTATTTAGTGCCTAAACATGGAACAAATATATTTCGTATGACAAAATGTGAATGATTTGAAGGTCCTTAAGGTACATGGCTATTACAAAACATTTTCTATGTTATGGGAAAATGTAGCTTTTGAAAATAGCATGTAGTTTTTCATACATACCATAGTACATTTTAAAGTTTGGCACTCAAGGAACAAATCAAATTTTTTTTTTCAAAATTCAATTCAACAACAGAAGTTATAATTTTTGAAAGTTTAGCAATAAATATAGGCAACTTTTTGGGTTTTCTTGACTCTAAACTTCTAACATGATGAAACCTTTTACAACATTTTTTGCTACTTCTATTTACAAAAATAAGATGACATAATGTTCTACCAAATTATAGGATAGAGAAATGTTGTCAATTATTGGATTTTTTTCTCCAATGTTGAATTGACCTAAGGCAAGGTTTCCACCAATTTTTATATTTTAACCTCCCTTTCAATTTTCTTTAATTTTAACATTTCAAAAAAAACTTATTAAAAAAATGTATTTTAAAAATAATTTAATTGTTGTTAAACCTAAAAAAGCACTATGATAAAAGTTCTTAAAAAAAAACGAGAAAGGTCTTCAAAATATTGTAACATTGATGACCCCACCCCACCCCCCCCCCCCCCACCCACCCATAATACCACACCCTACCACAAATTAAACTCTTTTTTTCTTTTTTA